>PPYF01411241.1_pt1 | contig 68654 bp, 72 predicted proteins | sample 1559871 | NCBI WGS metagenome assembly PPYF01 (sample SAMN08240021, study PRJNA423297) | Human gut metagenome, whole genome shotgun sequencing project.
AACTGCCGCTGCCGTCCTTTTTGAATATGTGCATGCTTTCTACAATAGGAAGAGAATTCATAGTTCACTGGGCTACCAGGCCCCCTTACAAGTTGAAATTGCAACACTTACGAGCCAAATGGCTGCCTGATTTAATGCTTTCCAGGGTTCAAATAAGTTATTAATCGTGATTAATGATTTATTTGAGCTGTGGAAGGTAAACGCGGTTCTGAATGTCTCTTAAAATCTGTCTCAAATATTGACTTCAATCCAATTCTTGACGCTACCTTAATAATGTAACGGAATATAATTATTTATGGTTCCTTTAAAGGATATAAAAACTTGCCTTAAGTGGAGGTTAATAGTGCTAACGTGTGAACTATTACACTTTAATTTGTTTAATCCGGATTAGAGTTCAAATCAAATTTATAAGCTATATTTTAATATTAAACCAACAGTATAGATGTAACAATAGAGTGTACCTTATTGCGTTAGTTTTGAATTATTGAAATGACATAAAATTAAGTGTCACATTAGACTTGTAACATTTTAAGTAAGAGTAGATTTTTAAGGGGAGTGGACAAACAAAAAAAGATACCGATATTAATATCGGTATCTTTTTCCAATTCTCCCCTGAAAATTCGTTGCCATATTCGTTGCCATATTCGTTGCCATTTAATGTTATCTAGTAGAACTAGACAAGAAACTCTTTTTTGAAAGTCTTAATATATCAACGTTTTAACAGCTTATAACAAAGGATGAAACTTAAAAAATGGAGTCGGCGGGAGTCGAACCCGCGTCCAAGCATGTCGCCACCATGACATCTACATTCATATTCATACTACTTAAATTTCGCGAAATAAGACGCCGTATGTCGGGGCTTCATTAAAACGCTAGTCTGTAAATCCTCTTCTTAAGCACCCAGGCCAGTACTTAAGCGCAAGTCCACTTCATTTAGGACCCGTATCTAGCCCATGGACGAGACTAGGCGGATCTACGTCAAGCTACTATTAGGCAGCTAAAGCGTAAGAATTGTTATTATTTTTTGCAGTTATAATAAACTGAACGTTTTTACGTAGCCGTAACCTACGAAATGCAGTCATGGCTCGACCCATACCTGTCGAATCCATAACGACCCCAAAATAGAACCTATGATTTATTATATCATAGGATGCCAGGTTTTAACGGCGATTTTTATCGTTTTCAATCGGAATTGGTCGATAAGCTAACTGTTGTTGACCTTGGAGATTGTTTAAAAGACGGTCAAGCAATTCTGAATTTTGGAGGTTCTTTAAAAGGTAATCCAGCAAAGCATTTTTAGTTTTTTTCATGAGAAATTCCTCCTTCTATATGCACCCATCATAATACATGATTCAAGAAAGTCAAACAGTTTTGCCTATTGCTTAACTATTCCTTAAATGTCACAATTTAAGTAACTAGGAAAAGAGGAGGAGAGCCATGAGCCAGATTGATGAAATTCATCGAGTCGAGATTGAGATGTTAAAAGTTATTATCGAAATTTGCGATAAACATGATATTAAATACATGCTAATCGGTGGAACATTGCTGGGGGCGATCCGGCACGGCGGATTTATTCCATGGGATGATGATGTCGATCTAGGGATGACGCGTGAAAATTACGACGAGTTCGCTAGGGTCGCGCCAGTTGAGTTCCAAAATACACATTACTTTATGCAAACGGCGGATACGGATCCCAATTTTGCATTTAGTTATATGAAGGTTTTAGATACTAATACTTATATAGAAGAAAAAAATAATGTTAATGATGCCCACAAGGGAATTTTTATTGATATTTTTCCTTTTGATAAGGTTCCTCGTCAACCTGAAATTCGCCAGGCAGTCTACAATCGCTTTAAGATTAATGACGCCGCAATTCTCGTACGGCTAGGGTACAACATTATCAAAACACCATTCCGTAAAGCGCCTAATGAGAAGCCTTTAGAGTTGTTCATGAGTGTAGCCAAGTTAAAAGAGCGACGTGAAAATATCATGCGTCTGTATGATAATGAACCATTTCATCATTATAAAAACTATGCTTCTCAGTACGCCTATGATAAAGAAGTTTTAAGTCAGTCCGAATTAATAGAACTAACCACGCATAAGTTTGAATCCATTGAAGTTTCGATTTCCAAACACTACGACCGTATTTTGAAACGGATGTATGGTGATTACATGCAGCTGCCACCAGAAAAAGAACGCGTTTCTAAGCACATTGATACGGTGATTATTAATGGAAAACGAATCGAATAGAACCGAGGAATTTTAATGGAAAAACTAAAAGAGCGCATGGATGCGTTTAGTGACGCGGTCATTGCGATTATCATTACAATTATGGTATTGGAATTGCCAATCCCCAAGCATGATTTATTTAGCGAATATATGCAATTTGGTAAAGCAGTTGGAATCTTTTTTATTAGTTTTTGTTTTGTAGCAAATATTTGGTACCAACATTCCATGTTATTTAATGATGCAAAAACAATGAATGATCATATTTTTATTCGGGAATTCATTTTTTTAGCTTTCTTAAGTTTGATGCCAATTTTTACAAAAATTATTACTTACGATACCAATCGGACAACGGTTTTAGCCTATGGAATTTTAAATATTATTGTTAATGGATTGTTTGTAAGGCTTAGCTATGCGGTCATCAAACAAAAATATACCGATCAACAAGATATTAAACGTATTTTTCATAAGGTCTACGGTAATCATAATAACTTTTTGGGTTATGCCAGTATTACCATCTTGGTTTTAGCGTACTTTTTCCCTAAAGCGATGGTGGTCGTTTACTTAGCGATGCCCGTTATTTCTTTTGTGACGACACGCCATGATTATACGGACTTACAAGATGTCGCACAGTTACCTAAAAATGAAAAGGAACAGTTCTTAGAGACGTCAGGTAGTAGTCTTCGTGAATTGCGTCTAATGCAACGTGAAATTATGCGTAAATATCGTGGAAAAGGCCGCAATAATCCTGAAATGCAGGCCGAACTAACGGCACTATTCCAGAGTCACCCAGAATTGAAAAATAAAAGAGGCCGTCGCTTTTAATGCGATGACCTCTTTTATTTAACTATCTTGACGAGTGGCTGCGATTGCTAATTCACGGATGTTAACCGCTTGTGGCATATCATAAATGAACTTAACACTTTCAGCAACATGTTTGGGATCCATCGTGATACCACCCATACTCTTTTTCCATTCGCCATAATCGACCAAGGCATTTTGGTCAGTAACGTGGGTGAGGAGTTCAGTTTCAGCAGCGCCTGGGGCAACCATTGAGATTCGGACATTTTTACCAGAAACTTCTTCTCGGATAGTTTCGCTAAGTCCATGAACACCGAATTTAGAAGCAACATAAGCCGCATGGTTAACGAAGGTCTTCTTACCAGCTAGGGATGACATATTAATGATGGTTCCATGTTCGCGCTCTAACATGCTGGGTAAAACAATTTGGGTTCCATTTAAAACGCCCATAACATTAGTATCCAACATGGTTTGCCACTCGGTTGGGCTTTGGGTAGTCACGTTGCCTAATAGCATCACCCCAGCGTTGTTAACGAGTAAGTCAACTGGTCCAAATTTAGCTTCAGCATGTTCAATAGCTGTTTTAAATTGAGCTTGATCTGTTACATCGACGCTTTCAATCATGACGTTTTCAAAGTTAAGCGGTAAAGCTTGAATCTTTTCAACTCGGCGACCTAGTAATAATTCAGGGTAACCTGCCTGATTAAAAATTTTGGCTATTTCTGCTCCAAAACCAGAGCTAGCACCAGTAATAACAATTAATGGTTTATTCATATTATGTACCTACCTTTGTTTTATGATATATTTGATGTTACTACTTGGAGTTAACTCCAAGTCAAGGAGAAATTTTAAAAATGAAAACATATTTAATTGGCGATATTGCTAAAAAAATGAATGTAACAACCGATACTTTACGTTATTACGATAAAGAAGGGCTATTACCTTTTGCTAAAAGAAATGAAGCGGGTAGGCGAATTTTCACGGAAGATGATTTAGGATACGTGGAAGTGATTAACTGCCTGAAAAAATCGGCGGTGCCTGTCAAAGAAATTGGTCAATTTATCGAGTGCTGTATGCAAGGGGATCAAACCTTAGAACAACGCTATGACTTTATGGTTAAACGAGAAGCAGCCTTGGAGCGGCAAATTAAAGAATTAGAAACGCAGCTCGCGTTCTTAAGATGGAAGAAGTGGTATTACGCCCGGGCTAAAGCCGCTAAAACGGAATCAGTTAATTTTAAACCAGGTACTCAGAGATCAGATCCAGCCTTATATGATCATTATCAAAAACTCCATCCTGCTTCAAATAAATTTATCGAGTAAAAGTGCGATTTGAAATTTACAAAACTGAATTTATATGCTAATCTAACGAGAAGTAGATATAATTATCAACCGTAAGAAGAACGAGTATTTAAAGCCCATAACTTAAAGCGAATTGAGGATAGTGCGAGCTCAAAAAGTTATTCTTTTAAGAAAAACATCTTCTTTGTTTCTAAGCTGAAATCACAGTAGGCTTAGACGGGGCCGGCCCGTTACAGCTTGGAAAGCATTTCGATGCTTATTTTAAGATGTTTAATTTAATTAAACGAATTTTGGGTGGTACCGCGAAAGTCCTTCGTCCCTTCTGGGAGGAGGACTTTTTTATTTGTACCGGACTTTTTACGAGGATAAGAATGGAGGATTTATTCATGGAAAACACATTAGTTAAAACACTCTACTCTCAAGCAGAACATGATGCTGACGTAGAAGTGGAAGTAACTGGCTGGTTAAAAACCAGCCGTTCTTCAAAGAAAATTAGCTTTTTAGAAATTAACGATGGTTCTTACATCAAGAATGTTCAAGTTATCATGGACAACAATGCCCTTGAAAACTCTGAAGAAATTCGTAAGGCAGCAATCTATTCTACAATCAAAGTTGTAGGTAAAGTGGCTGATACACCTAAGGCTAAGCAACCATTTGAAATTCAAGCTAGTTCAATCACAATTTTAGGTAGCTCAAACAGTGACTACCCATTGCAAAAGAAGGAACATACTCCTGAATTCTTGCGGGAACAAGCTCATTTACGTCCTCGGACAAACACTTTCTATGCTGTTTTCCGGATTCGTTCATTGGTTTCTTTTGCTGTTCATCAATTCTTACAAAGCAACAACTTTGTTTACGTTAACACACCGATCATCACCAGCAGTGATACTGAAGGTGCCGGTGAAATGTTCAAGGTAACAACGCTAGATTTGAACAACTTACCTAAGAACGAAGCTGGGGAAGTAGATTCAAGCAAGGACTTCTTCAAACAACCTACCAACTTAACCGTTAGTGGACAATTGAATGCAGAAGCTTTTGCTTTGGCTTTTAGAAATGTTTATACATTCGGCCCAGCCTTTAGAGCTGAAAACTCACATACTACGCGTCATGCTTCAGAATTCTGGATGATTGAACCAGAAATGGCCTTTGCTAACCTTCAAGATATTATGAATACTTCTGAAGATTTGTTGAAGTACGTGGTTAACTATCTTTTGGAAAATGCTAAAGAAGAATTGGAATTCTTGAACGGTGCCGTTGATCCAGAATTAAAAGCTCGTTTGGAAGCTACTAAGGATGCTGACTTTGCCCGAGTTTCATACACAGAAGCCATCGACATCTTAATGAATGCCGATCAAGAGTTTGAAAACCCAGTCGAATGGGGCATTGATTTACAAACTGAACACGAAAGATACTTAAGTGAAAAGGTATATCAAAAACCTGTCTTCATCACGGATTATCCTAAGGACATCAAGGCCTTCTACATGCGTGAAAATGAAGACCACAAGACTGTAGCTGCAGTTGACCTTTTGGTTCCTGGTATCGGTGAATTAATCGGTGGTAGTCAACGTGAAGAACGTCTCGACAAGATCAACGAAAAGATTGCCGAATTCCATCTCGATCCTAAGGAATACGAATGGTACGCTGAACTAAGAAAATACGGAGAAACTGAACATTCTGGTTTCGGAATTGGATTCGAAAGATTACTTATGTACGTAACCGGAATCGAAAACATCCGCGATGTAATTCCATTCCCTCGTACACCAGGAAATGCTAGTTTCTAATTTAATCGTTAAAATAAAAAGCACCCAATCACAGATTGGATGCTTTTTTATTTAACCATCTTATAATTTAAAAAATAAGTGTTGCGTAGCAGTGCACAATTAGTGTGAATAATATGATAGCCCATTTTCTCGAAAAAAGGGACTGCTGTAATAGAGGCATAAGTAGAATATTCAGAGGATGTAATGGTTTGCTCTAATTTGTTTACTAGGCTAGTAGCGATTCGTTGACGTTGATATTTAGGATGAACAAAAAGATGGTCTAAGTACCCAGATGTACTCATATCTGCAAATCCAATAACGCCAGAAGAATTAATGGCTACTAGAGCGATATTATTTAAAGTAGATTTTTTCCACTTTTGTTTATCAATGTTACTCCATACTTCAATTTGTTTTTGATTATAATCTTTTTGATTAGTTTCACGAATAGACTTAGAAATCATCATTAAAGTTGAATCTTCGTCAGTGATTTGATATTTCCTAATATGCATTTTATTATCCTATCTTTTGGTATGTTAAATAATATGATTTTTTCGATATGTACGTGGTGAGCATCCTAAATGGGTGGTGAAAACCTTACTTAGATAAAATGGGTCTGTAAAACCGGTTTGTTCGGAAATTTCTGCTAACGTTAGATTTGTAGTGATTAGTAGTTTTTGAACTTTTTTCAATTTTATTTTTGTGTAAAAACAGACGGGAGTTTCACCTATTGTTTTTTTGAAAATCCTTGAAAAATAAGCGGTACTTGTATTGGTAAATTGGGCTATTTCACTAATTGAAAGAGAAGAATTGTGTTCCATAAGTTCAATTGCAGAATTAATAATGTTATTTCTAGATAATGCTTGTTTCGGTTCTATAGGTTTAAATTTTTTTATTTTTAAAAGCATGAAGAAATCTTCTACGATATGATTTTGGATATAATGTGAATCTGTGTTTAAACTGAAATTTGTTTTACGTAGAAATTCACAGTTTTCATAAAAGCGATGTGATCCTAAGTGGTGTTTACCTATAAAAGTCGGTGTGACTGGATCGGGGATTACTCTAATGAAATGGAAACACATCGGTTCAAGCATATTACGTTTGAATTTGACATAAGGCGGAATTAATAAAATATCATTGGCAGAAGCGATTCCGGAATATTGAGAAAATTCAAATTCACAGGAACCGCTTTCGATAATATACATCACATAATTGGAGCCGATATCAGATTCTAGTTGAAAACTAGGTTTGTTTTCCCAGTATGTATATCCTTGTGTTAGAGTGGCCAAAAGTATCACCTCTTTTTGGTCAAAATAATACATGTTTTGGGCTTAAAAGTAAATGGAGTGGAGAATTCCTTTGTAGTACTGTTAAGACAAAAGGAGGGATAACAAAATGGTGACAATGTTAAAGAGGAAGGTTAATTCTGATATAACTGTTATTGGGGGAGGACTGGCTGGAATTTGTGGAGCTATTGCAGCAGCTCGTCTTGGACAAAAAGTTAGTTTAGTCCAGAATCGTGGAGTACTGGGAGGTAATTCTAGTAGTGAGGTACGTGTTTGGGTAGCTGGTGCTACTAAACATGGTGTGAATCGTTATGCTCGAGAGACGGGGATAATGGGAGAGTTATTTGTTGAAAACCAGTATCGTAATCCTGAAGGAAATCCTTATTTATGGGATGTACTTTTGATGGAAAAGGTTAAAGCAGAACCAAATATTCAACTATTTTTAAACACTGAAGTGACCTCGATAGTAATGAATCAAGATAAAACAATTAAAAGCGTTACTGGTTTTATGTCAGCATCAGAAACTTTACTAGAATTTGAAAGCGGTTACTTCATTGACTGTACGGGCGATGGTTTAATCGGGTTCTTAGCGGGAGCTGAATTTAATATAGGACGCGAGAGCAGTAATGTTTACAACGAGAGTTTAGCTCCATTCGAGGCAGATGAGGATACGCTTGGGAGTTCCTTATTTTTCTACACGCGCAACGTGGGACACCCAGTGAAATATATCAAGCCCAGTTTTGCTAAAGACATCACAGAAACATCAATTGTAAATAACCGAATTATTCGAAAAGAGGATAACGGATGTGCCTATTGGTGGATTGAATGGGGCGGAGAATTAGATATTGTACATGATAACGAAAAAATACGAGACGAGCTACAATCAGTAGTTTATGGTATTTGGGATTACATTAAAAATTCTGGAAAATATGATGCAGACAATCTAACCCTGGATTGGATTGGTTCAGTTCCTGGTAAACGTGAATATCGTCGTTTTAAGGGCGGATATGTATTAAAGCAACAGGATATTGAAGAACAAACATTATTTGATGATCGAATTGGATTTGGGGGATGGTCAATCGATTTACATCCAGCAAGTGGGATGTACAACGATTCTGTTGGTGCAAAGCATTCTGTTGCAGATGGTGTATATCATATTCCTTATCGTATTTTATATTCGCGGGATATTAATAATTTGTTCTTTGCTGGACGGGATGTTTCAGTATCACACGTGGCTTTTGGAACAGTACGGGTAATGGCTACTTGCGCAGTAATGGGACAAGCTGCGGGTACGGCAGCTGCTTTGGCAAATGAAAAGCAAATTAAGCCAGCCGCAATTTATTCTAATTATTTGCAGGAATATCAGCAAACCTTATTGAGAGAGGATGGTTCTGTTTTAGGAGTTAAAAATGAAGATTTAAATGATTTGGCAAGAAAGGCTGAAGTGGCTGCATCTAGCGCGTTAAAAGAAATTAATACATATGCGGTAGATATGGATCCGTATCCACTTGATAAAGCGGTTGCCTTCACATTGCCTGTAGATCCTAATATTAAAGAACTTAAACTCCTTATTTCAACGGCCAAAGCAACAGAATTAAAAGTTACTTGGTATAGCACAGGAAAACCACAGAATTATATCCCAGATTCTAAAATTGATGAACAGACAATTGAAGTTGAAGCAAACTTTATGGGATGGAAAACAGTTAATATTGATTGGCAACCAGAACAACCACAAAATATTTTTGTGATAGTAGAAAAAAATGAAAATTGTTCTGTATATCTAGGGCATCAAGAATTTGCCGGTGTTTTGAGCTATGTAAATGATCCAATTCAAGAATTGAGTCAGCCAGAATTACATGACTATTCACGTAAAAGTCCTTTGTTGTATTGGACTAATCAATCGATTAGTCGTCGGAACTTTGTTTTTAAAGTGGAACAAACAGAAGCATATTCAGCAGAAAAAATTATTAATGGGTATGTGAGACCATATGGTGGTCCTAATATGTGGGTGACTAATTTCAGAAATAAACCAGAAGAAATTCAACTTACTTGGACGAAGCCGCAACATATAAAGCAAATTAATTTAACTTTTAATGATGACGTTAATGAAGACATTATTAACCTCCATCATCACAAAACTTACTTTGAACAGGTTCCTGAGTTAATTAAATCTTATCGAGTGTACTATCAAAGTGAGGATGAGTGGCATTTATTATGGCAAACAGATTCTAATCGAGAAAGACATATTGTCCAAAAATTAGATCAAACGATTGAGACTAAAAAATTAAAATTTGAATTATTACAAACCAATGGTAGTCAACAAATTTCATTAAATGAGATTCGAGTTTATTAAGGAGGTTTACTATGGAAAGTAGTCATAAAAAACTATCTACCAATATGCGCTATGTTATTTTAGCGTTAGTATTCATTAATATCGTAATTAATTACATGGACAGAACCAATGTTTCAATTGCAATGCCGGAACTTTCTAAAGAAATTCATTTATCAACGGTTCAACAGGGGCTAATCTTTTCAGCGTTTGGTTGGATTTATGCTGCAATGTAAATTCCAGGTGGTATTCTATTAGATAAATTTGGTTCTAGAATTATGTATTTCATCAGTCTATTTGGTTGGTCCTTAGTTACTGTTTTTCAAGCCTTTATTGGTGGCTTTGGACAATTAATGGGACTGAGATTAGGAGTAGGCTTCTTTGAAGCTCCTGTTATGCCTGCTAATAATCGAGCAATTTCTTATTGGTTTCCAGAAGATGAACGAGGTTCTGCGATCGGTATTTATTCATCGGCCCAATTCCTAGGACTGGCTTTTTCTACACCAATTTTATATTCAATTCATAATACAATCGGTTGGCGAGGGCTGTTTATTGTCACAGGAATCATTGGAATAATTTGGTCAGTTGTTTGGTATATTTTATATGCTGATCCCAATAAGAGTCGGTTTGTTGGTGATGACGAATTAGCATACATTAAAGCGGGCGGCGCGATTTCCGAAGGTGATGATGCACAGTCAAACTCTAATACAAAGCAAGAAAAAACAAAAATAACATGGGAAAATATTAAGCAATTATTTACACGGCGTTTATTAGGAATTTATATTGGTCAATTTGCCATCTCTGGAACATTCTGGTTTTTCCTAACTTGGTTCCCAACATATTTAACTAAGGCTAAACACGTTAACTTCTTGCAATCAGGTATGTTATCGTCCATTCCTTATTTGGCAGCGTTCTGTGGAGTTATCTTAGCTGGTTTTATGTCTGATAAATTATTGAAGAGTGGTAAGTCAGCAAGTTTCGCACGGAAAGCACCTGTAATTACTGGATTACTATTAACCTTATTAATTTTAGGTGCTAACTATGTAAGTAGTCCCGCACTAATAATTATGTTTATGTCTATAGCATTTTTTGGAAACGGTTTAGCGACGATCACTTGGGTGTTTGTTACAGCATTAGCTCCTAAACATTTAATTGGTTTAGCCGGAGGAATTTTTAACGGTTGTGGAGCATTATCTTCGATAGTGATACCAATTGTGATTGGTTTCCTTGTATCAAAAGGTAATTTCTCATCTGCGTTAATTTTTATTGCTGCTATCGCATTAGTAGGAGCTTTATCATATATTTTAGTAGTAGGAAAAATTGAAATTAATGAAGATTAGGTTAACAGATTATGAATTGAATTTTTAAATAAATTTGCTAGATATTATTATAATCAGCAACTAAAAACACATTCTGCATATTTTCAGAATGTGTTTTTAGTTTATTTAATCCTTCTACCAATGAAACGCCACCTGCACCCCCATAATTAACATCCGCACCCCAATTGTTGCCAGAATCAATCCCATCAACTTCGTAATCACGTTCATAATGTTATTACCCAATTTAGCCATAATTTGTTCCCCGTAGATAAAAATGAAATAAGTTATGACCGATAGAACGACAAAAGCACTAATCACGATGAAGGGATTGGTACTACTCGACAAGTTCATAGTAGTGGCGATGGTTCCAGGACCAGCCAGCACCGGCATAGCCAGTGGAGAAATCGCTACGTCAGTATTATTACTGTTAATGGAATCCTTAACCGATTGCTTGGGATCATGCTGAATAGGGGACACGTTCCCTTGGATCATGTGATAACCAATCAAACCTAGAATGATTCCACCCATAATCCGTAAAGCTGAAAGATTAATACCAAAGATACTAAAAATGTAATTACCTAGTAGTGCAAAAAGTGCCACAATCACGGTCGCAACGATGAAGGCTAAGCGTGCAATGGCATCGACTTCTTTTCTATTATTATCAGCAGTCAAACTCACAAACATGGGTAAGTTAGCAAAAGGGTTCATAATTGCGAAAAAGGCGGTAAATGATAGCAAGAAAGCTTGAACTAAATTCATAGTGCACCTCCGTTAATTAAGTTGAATTAGCTTAACTTAATTATATGGGGGAACGATTTAAAACCCAATTAATATGGCTGGTTAAGAAGGGAAAAGCGGTCTTTAAAGACGAATTTCCAAAAATACTCGATTTTTATAAAAAGAGCTTGTATTTAACTAAACGTGTATAATATAATGCTTGTGAAGATAGATAGCATTAGCCATCACTTATCTATCTTTATGCGTTTTTATACATACTGAATGCTGGGATTCAGTATGTCAATATCCCTAAAGGCGCCCTTAATTACGAATTATAGTATTAATCCAAAATAGAGGAGGCTAAAAAGTTTACATAAAAATAAGACTTTTATATATTATGAAAATATTCACAATATATAAATGAAAATCATTAGTAACATTTGAATTATTGATGATTAGATTAGTTGTAGTATCGGGGAAGCAGATTAAAAAAAGGGGTATTAAGATGAAGAAAATTATTTTAAGTGCAATGTTATGTGGTGGTATGTTATTAGGTGTTGCCAATAGTGGTGTAGCTCATGCAGCTGATAAGCTAACCGGGAATACAACCGCAACTGCTACAGTTACTAAAGGTGATGTCACGTTAGACATTGATTCTGCAATCAATTTTGATCCACAACCTTTAAGTGGGGATGTAAACTTTGGTTCTCAAGATGTTAACTATAAAGTTACAGATTATTCTGGAGATACTAAAGGATACCAACTATCTGCTAAATTAGGTGACACAGATGCAACTCGTACGGTAAAAATTGGTGACGCAACACTTTCTGATGCTGCAGCAGTAGTAGCATCTAAAGATTCTAATATCGTCGGGGAAAACGCTGATAAATTATCTGTAAGCCTTGAATATAATGGAATAAAAGAAGTAAAGGATTATAGCACTGCTATTCAATGGAATTTAACTAAGACTCAAACAGAACAAATTACAGAATAGCACCATTATTCCGAGGAGAGACTTAGTTCTCTCTTCTTTTTTTGAAAAGAGATCGATATGAAAAAAATATTCACGTTGGTATTTATATTTGTAATCAGCATTCTAACTGCGACGAATGTACATGCTGATCATAAACTTGCTAGTTATTCAGTGACACCCATTTTTTCGGAACATCAGACGGATGGAGCCGATAGCTATTTTGACATCAAATGGCCACCAGCTAGTAAGGAATCATTTGGTATTAAAATCACAAATAATACTAAAAAGACCAAGCGATTTGAAATTGAAGTGAACAAAGCTCGGACTAATCGTAACGGCATTGTTGACTATTCTGATCGTACTCCGGAAAAAGCTAATACGGTTTACAAATTGACTCAAATGATTAGGTTGCCTAAAGAAGTCGAAGTTACTCCCAACAGTAGCCAAATTATTCACGGCAGCATTAGTTTTCCAGCTAAAGATTTCAATGGAATTTTGATGGCTGGATTACATTTTACGGAGAAAACGACAACAGCAAAGAAAAATACAGTTTCTAACACGGTTGCTTATAACATTCCGTTCGTAATCCGCGGAAATCATGACCAACGTCCCAAACCACGGTTATCCCTAGATCAATTGAAGATGACTAAACCTAACTTGAGTACTTACGAATTAGATGCAAAGCTTACCAACCATCATCAAAATTTACTTAAGAGTGTCAAAACGGTTTCGTCCATCAAAAATATGGATAATAAAACCCTCAAAAAGGAAACTAAGCGGATTGACATTACGCCTGAAACAACTTTTGAGAATCCTATCCAAGTACCTAAAAATATAAAAGCAGGTCAATACAAGCTTGTTTTGACCATGCAACATGGAAAAGATCATTGGAAATTTGAAAAGAACTTCAAGATTAAGCCAGCTGATTTGAAGGTCGCTAAGCGCCATCAGATTCAAAATCATTCGGCCTTATTCATCGGACTGGCGGTAATTGCGCTCATCGTAATTGGCGTTGGCTGGATTATATTCAAGAAGCTAAAACGAAAATAGTTTTTTAACCCAAAAGAAGGCTCGCCGTTAAGCGAACCTTCTTTTTATTTGTCGTCTTTATGCATTTTATCTTTGAGTTCTTCCATGGCGCCTTCAGCTGATTCCTTGACGTCTTTAAGCTTATCTTTGACTTTACCAGTCATATTTTGAGCTTTACCTTTAGTTTCTTCTTTTTTGTCGCCAGTTACTTTGCCGGCACCTTCACGAACTTTACCTGTAACTCTATCTTTAGTATTTTCCAATCTTTCGTTATCAGACATAAAACAATACCTCCTAAAAGTTAAGTTTTTTGGTTCATCTCCATTGTAGCAAGTCCACCATCTAAAGTAGTAATGATATGCTCAACTTGAGTCGATGGACAAAAAGTTGTATCATGAAACCGAATTCAAAATTTAATAAATATCTGCACTAGGGGTGTTCTTAGAAGAACTGAGATACGCTTGTTCAGCGTGATCCCTTTGAACCTGTAAGTTAGTACTTGCGAAGGAAAGTGTTTAATTGTTGAAACCAAAACCATCCTTCTGTCTACAAAAGGGTGGTTTTTTCGACATTAAGGGCAGTGATAGATATTGGTAAGGAGCTTATTATGAACCTTCAAGATATTGCCAAAATCCGGGAAGTTAATCCGGTAGTAGTTAATTATGCTAATTTTGTTACCCCATTTTTGGTGGCGAATGGCTTAAATGCGGTGGGAGCTTCTCCCATCATGAGTGATGAAGTTAGTGAAGCGGAGGAACTCGTCCAACTCGCATCGGCCGTGGTGATTAATGCTGGCGCTTCTCGTAAAGAGAGCTGGCCACTGATGAATAAGCTGTGTGAAGCAGCTAATCAATATCAAAAACCACTCGTCTTAGATCCCGTCGCAGTCGGTGCCACCCAGTACCGCAAAGCCCTCAATTTGATGTTACTAGAAAAATATCATTTCGATGTGATTCGTGGAAATATCGGAGAAATCGCCGTTTTAGCCGGTATCGATTGGCAAACGCGCGGTATCGACGCTGGAAATGGGACCGGCGACATGAGCGCAGTTGTCCAAGCTTGTGCCCAGAAATTTAAGAACGTGGTGATTGCTAGTGGTGAAGTCGATTATATCAGCGACGGTCAACAAGTGATCACGGTGCACAATAACACTAAGTTGTTACCAGCCATCGTGGGCTCCGGCGATTTATTATCCAGTATCGTAGGAGCGTTCAGCGCCGTAGCTGAAAATACTTTAGATGCTGCTGTTACCGCTAGTTTGGTACTCTCGTGTGCGGGAGAACGTGCAGCGGCGCAACTCGATCAACAAAATCGACCAGGCAGTTTTTTGTCCTATCTTTTAGACGAATTAGCTAATATCACCCCTGAACAAGTTCAAGACCTTATGAAAATTGGAGAAGCATAAATCATGAAAAGTAAATTAGTACCTCAAGTTTTAACCATCGCCGGCACCGATAGTGGTGGGGGCGCCGGCATTCAAGCCGATATGAAGACGATGCAGGAGCGTCACGTTTTTTCGACCTGTGTGGTGGTGGCCGTTACCGCTCAAAACACGTTAGGCGTGCTCGATGTAGAAGTTATGCCCAAACGAATGATTGACCAACAATTTAAAGCCTTGGCGGAAGATCTAGATATCAAGGTGGCCAAGACTGGCATGCTCGCTAACACCGCGGTGGTAAACGCCGTGGTGGAAAACTATCGAAAATACGACTTTGGACCACTCGTCGTCGATCCCGTCATGATTGCTAAAGGGGGCGCAAAGCTCCTGAGTGATGATGCGATTGATGCCGTGCGTACCCAACTCGCACCGCTGGCCTACTTAATCACCCCCAACTTACCGGAAGTAGAAAAATTAGCTGGGATGGAAATCAAAAATAATGCCGATGTGAAAGAGGCCGCTCGTCGCCTGCAACAACTCGGGGTTAAAAACGTCTTAATTAAGGGCGGTCATTTTAGTGATCAACCTGAAAGTCGAGATTACGTCCTATTTGAAAATGGCGAAGAAATGGAATTGACGGGACCCCGTTTTGAAACGAATAACACCCATGGCACAGGCGACACGATTTCTTCCGTGATTGTTGCCGAACTAGCCAAGGGAGCATCTTTGAAAGCAGCCTTGCGCACCGGTAAAGCATTTATCAATGCGGCGATTAGTGATGGGATTCAAGTTGGCCATGGACATGGTCCCTTGAACCATTGGGCTTATGGCGAGGAAGAACAATGAAATTCAATTCAGATATGTTAAAAATTTATTTTGTGGCCGGCACCCAAGATGTTGCTAATAAGGCGGACTTCTTACCTAAAGTGGAAGAAATCTTACAAGCTGGAGCAACGGCCTTTCAACTACGGGAAAAGGGTTATAACAGTATCGATAATCCAGCTGAATTAACCGAACTGGCTGAAAAATGCCATCAGTTAACCCAAAAGTATCACGTACCGTTGTTCATTGATGATGACGTGGACTTAGCTTTAGCCATTCATGCTGAAGGCATTCACGTGGGTCAAAAAGATGAAAAAATTGAGTCAGTTTTAAAACGGGTTCAGGGTTCGATGATTGTCGGGTTATCTTGTAACACCGAAGCGCAAGTCAAACAGGCTAACCAACTCGATGGAATTGATTATCTGGGAACCGGGACGGTCTTTGAAACGACTTCTAAAGCCGACGCGGGAGCCGCACTCGGTGTAGCCAAACTCCAAGAACTCGTCGAATTGAGTCGCTATCCAATCGTCGCCATCGGGGGTATCACGCTTGATAATCTCCCCCAGACGATGGCTACGGGAGTCAAAGGCTTTGCGGCCATTAGTATGTTTACGCAGATGACGGCAGTGCCCACTCAAATGCAAAAAATTAAAGCGATCGTTAAGGGATGAGGAGGAAAGCTATGTTTTCAGCACGTTTAAAAGCAATTGCTCAACCCGTCCTCGCCGATATTGAAAATCATCCATTCGTGCGAGGAATTCAAGCGGGCGCCGTTTCGGCAGCGGCCTTAATGGTCTACGTTGAACAGGATACCTGTTTTTTAGATGCTTTCGCCAAAGTCTATGCGGGCGCCCTTTCCAAATGTACTACTAAAGACCAGATGCGCTTTTTTGAGGAACAGATTCGCTACACTTTAAATGACGAAGCCGGTGCGCATCAAATCCTATGTGACATCGCTGGTCAAAAGCTTAGCGACCATCAACATGCCGAACAGCGACCAATTACCTACCTATATAATGAGCATCTTTTTAACGCTTTACGAACGGGAGATTTAATCGACTTAATTGCGGCAATGTTACCTTGTCCTTGGACGTACAACGAAATTAGTCAGCAAATTGTGGAGGGAGCAGCACCAGATAATCCCTTCTTACCCTGGATTGAATTTTATCAACCCCAGCCAGGCCAAATTGATGACAGCATGGTAAAAACTTTATTTGGTATGGTTGACGAATTAGCGCTAGGTCTCAGTAAAGAACGCCAACATGAAATCGAACAACGTTTCTTGCGAAGTTGCGAATTAGAGTATGAATTTTGGGAACAAGCATACTATCAAAAAGATTGGAAATATAAAAATTAGGCCAAGCGTGTTAGTATAAAAGTAAATAGGTGACGAATTTAAGAGGAGGTGACTTAATTGTCAGACTCCTTTTATTATTTACCCGTCATTAACAACCCAGAGAGAAGAAGAGGAATTACATGAATCCACAGGCAGTTTTGAAATCAAATTTTGGATATGATGCGTTTCGACCAGGGCAGGAGCAAGCCATCAACGCAGTTTTGGACCACCAAAACGTTTTGGCCGTCATGCCAACGGGCGGTGGAAAATCACTATGTTATCAAATTCCAGCCTTGATGCAGGTCGGACTGACCTTAGTTATTTCGCCCTTGATTTCTTTGATGAAAGATCAAGTTGATGCTCTAGCAGCCAATGGCATTGACGCCACCTTCATCAATAGCTCCTTAGATTATGCGGAAATCAACGAGCGGTTTAGCCAAGCACGCCAGGGCGCGGTGAAGCTGCTTTATATTTCACCAGAGCGCCTCGATTCTGAATACTTTGATCGCTTAGCAGAACTACCGATTGATTTGATTGCCATCGATGAAGCCCACTGTATTTCACAGTGGGGGCATGATTTTCGACCGAGCTATCTAAAATTAACGGATATCATCCATCATCTTCCGACTCGACCAACGATTATCGCTCTCACCGCTACGGCAACACCCCGAGTAGCTGAGGATATTAAGCAACGCTTAGCCATCCAACAGGAAGTTCAAACTGGATTTGCTCGACCTAACCTTTCATTTAAAGTCGTCAAGGATCAAGACAGCGACCGTTTTTTGATCGACTACTTGAAATTGAATCCAGATCAATCGGGCATTATCTACGCCAGTACCGTGAAAGAGGTCGAACGGCTCCATCGCCTTTTAACTAAAAAGCATTTCCAAGTGGCCATGTATCATGGACAACTTTCGAAAGAAGAACGTCGGCAAAATCAAGACGACTTTCTGTATGATCGAGTGCTAGTTATGATTGCAACCAACGCGTTTGGGATGGGGATTGATAAGAGTAACGTGCGCTTTGTCATCCACGACCAGATTCCGGGCAGTATCGAATCCTACTATCAAGAAGCGGGGCGTGCAGGGCGAGACGGTCTACCGAGTGAAGCCATCTTGTTATACAAATTGCGCGACGTTCAGATTCAGCACTACTATATCGAACAATCCGAACGAGACGAAGCCAGCATGACGATGGAATACCAAAAGCTACAGGCGATGAGTCAGTATGGTAATACGCAAAAGTGTTTACAGCGCTACATTCTAAATTACTTCAATGAGGATGCTCCAGACTGCGGGCAATGTAGTAACTGTTTGGATACGCGAGCTCTACAAGACGTGACGATTGAGGCTCAGCAAGTGTTGTCTTGTATCCGGCGAATGGGGGAACGGTTTGGAAAAGAAATGGTCGCCCTCGTACTGACGGGTTCGAAAAATCAGCGGGTAAAACAGCTGCACTACGAAAAATTATCGACATACGGTTTAATGCAGCAGCGGACCAAGAAGAGCGTGACCGAATTAATCGATTTTCTCACAGCGGCTGGATACATCGCCCCAGACGGCGGCCAGTTTCCCGTCTTGAAAATCACCGAGGAGGGCTTACGCGTTCTTTTAGGTCAGCAAAAAGTTGCTCGAAAAGTGGCAGTTAAGGCAAATAAGTCCTTACCAGAAAACGATGCGTTGTTTGAAGAATTGCGGGCGCTCCGTCGGGAACTAGCTGAAAAACAAAACGTTCCACCGTTTGTCATCTTTTCCGATCAAACTTTGCACGATATGTGCACAGTCATGCCAGACACGCTCGATGAAATGTTAGACGTGAAAGGAATCGGGGAAAGCAAACTCCAAAAATATGGCGAACAGTTCTTCCAAATTTTACGAAATTATCAAGAAGCTTAGTATTTGTTAAAGTGCTGAGCTTTTTTTGTTAGAATTTATAAGGATAGGTATAAAATGTTGCTACTGCCAATGAGTGAGGAGAATGCTACTTGCGAATCAGAACACTGCTAACCTGGTTGTTGCTTTTCTTGGGAGCAACGTGGGTCATCAAAAATAACATAGTCCAGATACCAGATAATGTGCAACAGACATTTCGAAACGGAGTTAGTCGGGTGACGACTAATTTAAATTCGATTTTGGATTCAAACTGGAATTTTAATCAGAACAAGACGTCGACCAAAAAGGATGTCAGCGACGACGCAACCCCGGTGGAATCGATTGTCAAAAACAAAAATTTATCGAATAAATACTACTACAGTTATCAAGCGGGAACTCCTGATGCTGTCCAGAACGTTTTTAAGCGTGCCATTGCGACTTACAATGCCACGGGGATTGTTAAAATTGTTCCGGGAGCGGAACAAGGCTGGCTAAATCATTTAGAGCTGGGAACCTATCGTAAAAATGTACCGCTAAACCAATCCCGCACGATTGAGCTAGGGATTGGTGGGCCAAAAATTATGGAACAAACGGGCGTAGTTAGTCGAATCGCCAACCATGCGTCCGCCAAACTCAACATTTACTACAACAAAGCCGTTTCCCAAGCCGTCGCCACCCATGAAGTTGGGCATGCCTTGGGCTTAGACCACAGCCAAGCTGAGGATTCGGTCATGTACCCGTTGGATCGCGAGCAAACGGCTTTATCGCCAGCCGACCTTGCGGGGTTAAAATCAATTTATGGAGAAACTAAGTAAGAGCTACTAATGCAAATTAGGAGCTCTTTTATTTTGTTACAAAACATTACGGCAATATTACAATATGGAGTAAATGCCCGATAACAAAGCCCGTTTTCGGGTTAAGACGTTGAAAATTTATAGATTAAATGATAGATTTAATTGTGACTTATTAAAAATGGAGAGATACTGTATGAAAAAAACACTAACGTGGTTAGGAGTGGCGGTTGGTTCGTTAGCCGTTTTTGCTGGTGCAGGGTTCGGTGTAACCTTGGTCAATAAGGACTCACTTGCTACACATATGATTGCAAAGTACACGGGAAAAAGTAATGCTTCCTCAAGTAGTTCTAGTACCACATCTTCTTCAGTAGAAGACTCAGCAACCTTAAAAGTTGCTAAGAGTTCCAATTTAGATTCGATTTTAAATAATGGTGAATATAACGGTTCAGCAGCCTTAGCGACGGGTAAGAAGATTCTTACTAGTTCAAGAGGCTATGCTAACCATGCTGCTAAAAATGAAATGACGGCGAATAGCCAATTTTTAGTGGGGAAAATCCAAGATACGATTAATGCTGGGATTATCATGCATTTAATCGATACAGGTAAAGTTAAGCTCAACGATAAGCTTTCAAAATATGACAGCGAAGTCGCGGGAGCGGAATCCGTGAAGGTCGCCGATGTGATGAATCAGGCTTCAGGGATTACGGCGGATACCATCTCCAGTAGTGGTAAGACTAAGAGCTTAGTCAAGGAAGTTAATGCGAATGCTACCTTTGATTCGACAATGCAAGGAACCTTTGCAGATTCTAGAGCCAATACTATCTTACAAGCGGCGATTATCGAAAAAGCTTCCGGCGAATCTTATCATTCGGTTGTCAGTGATTTGATTGATCAGTTAGAGCTCTCCGATACCGCTTGGGGAATGAAAAATAAGACTGTCGATTACTACCGGGTGGATGATGTAGGTTCAGCATCGAAGGTAAGCAACTCCACTTTAGATACAGCGGAACTTAACCGCTTGGGTAGCGACCAGTTGGTGAGCTCGCCAGCCGATATCGCTCAGATGTATAACTACCTATTTAATAGTGATTATGTTTCCAGTTCGACTTTAGATAAAGTCTTCGGTCAGGCTAGTGGCCATGTAGCTGGCTTTGCAGTTAATGGGGATGCTTTGAGCCTCACCCAAGCCGTGGGCGGTGGACGAAACCGCATCGAATGGAATCTTAAGCAACAAACTGGAACATTCCTATTTAGTAATTACATCAATGGGGAAAATAACCTGTCATCAATTTCAAAAAATATGTTTGACTACCTAAAATAAACCTTGGAGGAACTCATGGAATCAGTAGAATCACAACAAATTAGTATCGGTCAGGTCTTGTCGATACTACGTAAACACATTGGATTAATTTTTGCTAGTACGTTTATCGTAACTTTGTTAGCCGCCTTTATGACTTTTTTTGTTATGACACCGAAGTACAGTGCTACGACTCAGATTTTGGTTAATCGTAAATTGTCTGATAATATGGCAGGGGCTCAGTACCAACAAGCGCAAGCTGATGTTCAAATGATTAGTACATATAAGGATATTATTACCAGTCCGACCGTTTTGAAGACGGTTAACACTAAATTACAAGGTCAGCCTGGCTATGAAAAGGGTGATGTTGATAGTTTAAAGGGTTCACTTTCAGTTAATAGTCAACAAAATTCTCAGGTTTTCTCTATCACCGCTAAGAGTACCAATCCTAATACAGCAGCGAAAATGGCTAATGAGACAGCCACAACCTTCAAAAGTAAAGTAGTTAAGATCATGAGTATCAATAACGTGTCAATTGTTTCGAAAGCGACTGCGGATGACCAACCGGTTAGTCCAAGAACTAAATTGAATATTGTAGCTGGTTTAGTAATTGGTTTGCTCATAGGAATCGGATTAGCCTTCTTACGTGAATTTAGTGATCGAACTGTTACCTCTGAAGAATTCCTAACCGATGAACTCGGACTTAAAGGTTTGGGAATCATCAGTGAAATTAACGAAAGCGATATTCGTCGTAAAATCACACCAAAACTTAGAGCACCAATGAGTGATAATGATGATCAATCTAGAATGCGGAGAAGGGTATAGGTGATCGAAATGTTTAAGAAGAAACAAAAGCTAGATAACGAAAGTCTTAAAAATGGTGTGGGATTAGTTACTTTTACTGATCCGACTTCCACGATTGCAGAACAATTTAGAACCGTGCGGACTAATATTCAATTTTCATCAGTCGATAAGGCTTTGAAATCAATCGTCTTTACTTCATCCGCACCATCAGAAGGAAAGTCGACGGTAAGTAACAACGTAGCGGTCACTTGGGCGGATCAAGGCAAGCGCGTTTTAATTGTCGATGCGGATATGCGTCGTCCTACCGTTCATCGTACCTTTAGTGTTAGCAATGCGGTCGGATTGAGTAACCTCCTTGCTGAAACTGGTAGCTTGGAAAATGCCATCCATGAAACAATCATTAATAACCTTTCGGTAATGCCAAGTGGTCCAATTCCACCTAATCCATCGGAACTATTAGGTTCGACCAAAATGGCTGCCTTATTAGACCAATTAACCGATCATTATGACCTTGTGATTATCGATGCGCCACCTGTTAATACAGTAACCGACGCCCAAGTGCTAGCAGCGCGTGCTGATGGAACAATTTTGGTCGTTCCTCAAGGAATTGCTGATAAAGCGGGTGTGCGTCACGCTAAGCAATTACTTGATGCAGTTCAAGCTAATATTCTAGGAGCTATCTTAAACCGAGCAACCGCTGAAAAATCAACAGGTTATTACGGTGGTTACTATGGTGGTTATTACGGGACGGATGATAAATAATGATGAATTTAATTGACTTACATTGTCATATACTTCCAGGTGTCGACGACGGTGCCAAAGATTTACCAATGGCACTCGACATGGCTCGTGAAGCAGTTAAACAAAACATTACGCATATTTTATTAACTCCGCATCACATGGACGGCATGTATACGAACCATAAAGCAGACGTGATTCGTAAGACGGCGGCTTTCCAACAAGAACTAGATGCGGCCGGAATTCCTTTGACGGTTTTCCCAGGTCAAGAAGTTCATTTGACGGGAGAACTGTTAGATGCAATCGATAATGATGATATCTTGTTTATGGATGAGGGAGGCAAGTATTTATTATTAGAATTACCTCACAGTGGAATTCCAGAATATACGGAAACGATAATTTTTGAATTGTTGGCTCGGGGAATTACTCCGGTAATTGCCCATCCAGAGCGCAATCATGGCTTTCAAAAAGATCCCGATCGGCTATACGACTTTGTGGAGATGGGGTGTTTAACCCAACTTACTAGTAGTAGCTATCTGGGAGTGTTTGGAGAAAAGGTAGAGCAGTTAACGCAAAAAATTATTGATGCGCGTTTAGGCTTTGTCTTTTCATCAGATGCACACAATTTTGAAGGACGGCGTTTTCTAATGCAAGACGCTTTTAATAAATTAACTAAAGAAACGACAGATCGGAAGGCCGAACTTTTCAACTATAATGCTAAGTCAATTGTGAATGGGGATTCAATTAAGACGGAAAGCATTCTGCACGTGTCTTCGACGAAGGCAAAGAAAAAGAAAAGATTCTGGCTATTTTAATGGAGATTAAGATGGTTGAAAACAAAAAAGTTTTAATAGATGAACAAGCTCAAAATCAGCGATACGTTTATCGCTTTTTCAAGAGAATGCTAGATATCGTAGCTAGTATAATCGGTTTAATTGTATTATCCCCAGTCTTTTTAATTGTTAGCTTAGCCATCAAGGCCGAGGATCGGGGACCAATCTTTTATTCACAGATAAGATTGGGAAAAGGTCAACGGCCTTTTAAAATGTGGAAATTTAGATCCATGATCGTTGACGCTGATAAAAAACTTGAAAAGTTGCTTGAACAAAATGAAGTTGAAGGAGCAATGTTCAAGATGAAAGAAGATCCAAGAATTACCAAGGTAGGACGCTTCACACGTAAACATAGTTTAGATGAATTACCACAGTTATGGAATGTCTTGGTCGGTGAGATGTCACTAGTTGGCCCACGTCCTCCATTGGAACGGGAAGTGGCAGACTATTCTGAATATGATAAGCAACGTTTAATTGTTAAACCAGGGTGTACGGGGTTCTGGCAAGTCACAGCTAGAAATGATGTTGACTTCGAGGGAATGGTGAATCTTGATTTAGAGTATATTGAACGTAGTAGTATTTTATTTGATATTGGTATTTTGTTTAGAACTGTGGCAATTATTTTTAAGCCAAATGGAGCTTATTAAAAAGGTGGCGAAGGTATTGACTAAAGTTTCAGCATCCATTGTGTTATATAATAACGATATAGTGGAAGTTAAAAAATTGGTAGATAATTTTTTGAAGGTTACTGAAGATATTGAGGAAGTAGCACTTTTTCTCGTGAATAATTCACCAAGCAATGTGGAATTATCGAAAGCATTACTAAAAATTGATAGTAAAAATGAACAAATTTTTACTATTTTTCCTAAAGAAAATAAAGGATTTGGTGCTGGACATAATACGGTTATAAACAAGATTAATAGTGACTTTCATTTCATTTTAAACCCCGATATAACTATAGCCCAAAAAAGTGATATTAATTCAATGATTCGTTTTATGGAAAATAACGAAAATTATGGTTTGCTTTCTCCACTAATTAAATATCCCGATGGAAGCATTCAACATCTATTGAAAAGAGAATCTACACTTTTTGATATGGCTTTAAGGTTTGTTGGGGGGCCTTTGTTTAAAAAAAGAAAACAATATTTTGTGAGTTTGCCCAATGGATATTCAAAAATTCATCATGCAGAAAATGTTCCAGGATCTTTTATGATGTTTAGAACTAAGATTTTTAAAGAGATTAAAGGCTTTGATGAAAAGTATTTTTTGTATATGGAAGATAGTGATATTACCAAAAAAGTTAATGAAATTTCAGATGTAGTTTTTTTCCCTAACGCGGTTGTTTATCATGAGTGGCAAAGACAAAATAGAAAATCGATCAGAGGAATTAATCAAATGTTAAGGAGCATGTATATATATTTTAATAAGTGGGGTTGGAAATTATGGTAGTGGATTTTAAGATTGATTTTGTTGTGTCATGGGTTAATGGTCAAGACCCGAAGTGGTTAGAAAAATATTCTAAGTACAAAAACGACGATACCTTAGATGTAAAGAATGCGAGGTTTAGAGACTACGGTATTTTTAAATACTGGTTTAGAGCAGTAGAGAAAAATGCCCCTTGGGTAAACCATATCTATTTGGTGACGGATAATCAGATGCCAAGTTGGTTAGAAGAGGAAAATCCTAAAATTACTGTTATAGATCATAGCGAAATTATCGATGAAAAATTTAGACCGGTTTTTAACTCAAACGCTATTGAATTAAATTTATACAAAATAAAAAATTTAGAAGAACATTTTGTGTATTTTAACGATGACATGTTCGTGAACAAACCTGTTAAACCGACTGATTTTTTTTCGTCAAAAGGATTACCAAAAGATACTGCAGGTTTAAATGCTATTCAACCCCTCTATGATTTCGATTATATACATACTAATAATATGCGCATTATCAATCAGAAGTTTAATAAAAAGAAGGTCATGCGACAACAGTTTTTTAAATTTATTAATCCTATTAATTTAGAACTAAATATTTATACAATATTACTTTTTTTCTGGCCTAAATTTACGCGATTCTTTGACTTACATTATCCATATTCTTTTTTAAAATCTGAAATGAGAAAAGTGTTAGAAGAAAATAATGAGGCTTATACTAGGACTATGAATGATCGATTTAGAAATAAAAACGATATTACGATATGGTTGATTAGATATTATTCCTTAGTTCAAGGTAAATTTTCTGTGAGAAGCCCAAGAGTTGGTAAAATATACGATCTGAAGGATGATTATGAGAAAGTTTTACCAGAGATAAAAAAAGGGGAACACAAAATGATAGTTTTAAATGATGATTCCGAAATTAATCAAAATCTTTTTGAAAAAATATCAAAGGGATTAATAGATGTATTTAATACGAAATATCCAGAAAAATCATCTTTTGAAAAGGGAGATTAGATTGAAGACAATAGATAAATTTTTTATTTCGTTTATGTTGCTTTTGCAAATTAATTTCTTTGATTTAATAGATACACGAACTAGTTTTTTTGCCAGTTTTAGTTCGTATTCGCAAAAGAAATTATTATTAGTGATTGCTTTTGCGTACATGTTTATTCGGAGTATTGCATATGGTATAAATTATAAACGGGAAAAAAATTACACCTTATTTGTTATTTTATTTTTAATATCTTGGGTAGCGATATTGTTAGCTACGGTTTCCATATATGGACAATCTATAGTTAAAACTCTTTTTGTTAGTTATTACTTTCTTTTGTTAATATTATATTTTCCGTTTTCAGAAGCACTTTCTTCTAAAGAATCATGGCGTACTTTAATAAAAATATTTTCGGATTTTGCTTTCATACTATCCTTAATAAAGATATTTCAATCTCTGATGATATCTAAATTTGATAAAGTATTCTTTTTTATGAGTAATAACGATTACAATACGGCTACCTCATTAAGATTTGTGAAATTTGGTTTTACAAGGATGCCTTCACCGACAGATTTTGTATTTATTTCTTTATTACTAACACTTTTTTCTGTTTTTATAGGTTTGAAATTGTTTACTAAATGGCGTTACAGATTATATATAGGAGTATATATAATTTTTATTTTTTTTATTGGTCAGACACGCTCATACATCATTATGACTATTTTAGTTCTACTGTTATATGCTCTATGGCTTATAAATAAGCATTTCGGCAAAGACCTTGTAATATTGACTGTAGGTATCTTAGCGATTCCTGTGTTGTTTTTTATGATTAAGTTTATTATTAGTATTATATTTGGTAATTCCTCTCGAGGTATTTCTTTATCAATTCGACAAGAAGCAATAAAATATTATTTGCAAAATATATCACTGCATAAGTGGTTCTCTTTGGGTTTTGTGAGAGATGATCTTTTTTCAAACCTAGTGCATAATACACACGTTGATTTTGCAGGAAACGTGTATTCTTACAACTATGATGATGTTGGGATTGTAGGTCTGATTGCGCAGTACGGATGGCTTGGAATTTTAAATATATCTATATATTTTTTGACTACTTTGAGTATTTTTATTAGATCGCATTCTAAATATTTACTTTTATTTATATTTGTTTTGTTATTTGGAAGTTGGACTAGTGTGTCATTATTTGATCCTCAAAGAATCTTCTATTTACCCATATTGCTTGTTTTAATTGATAGCATTAGCAATAACATATTAAAATCAGATTTCTATGGAGGAAGTACAGATGTCTAAGTTGCATGATATTTATGAATGCTTTGGCTTCTTTAAGGGGAGTAAATTTATTTTAATAAAATTTATTGCATTTTTATTAAAAGTTCTTTTTGTTAAAACAGATAAAAAATATATTTTTTTAGGAAAAACAGTTCGTAAATTAACAACTATCACAGACGAAATGGTTGAAAATTATATTTTACAAAAATATAAGGATATTTATGTAAAGTATGAAAATACTACTTGGAATGAAGGTGAAGAGCCTTCTAAAAAAATCATTTGGACAGCTTGGCTTCAAGGTTTTGAAGATATGCCTCAAGTGGTTCAGAAGTGTATAAAATCTGTCAAAAAAAATGCGGGTAATTATGAAGTTAAGGTGATTACGCTAAAAAATATTCATGAGTATATTAATATTAACCCAAAGATAGAGTCTGAATTCACTAAAGGAAACATTAAACCCGCTCATTTTACTGATTATATTCGTATGGGGCTCCTTAAAGAGTATGGCGGTGTTTGGTTGGATGCAACTCTCTTTATGATTAAACCCCTAGATGATAGTATTTGGAGGCAAAAATTACAGCTTTGGAATACAGTGTATGATGTTACTAATAAAAAATGTGAGTACATCGCTATTCCATTTGTAGAAGAATTTAATAATGGTTTTCTAGTTGGAAAAAAAGGGGCAACTTTTTATCAATTCGCTTTAGAAATTACAGAAAAGATTTTGTTGGATAAAATATCAAAATTTGACTACTTTGCTAATTTTAAAGCCTACTTTGCAGGAAAAAATAATATTACACAGCTAGGAAAGTTGTGGAAAGATATGCCAATAATTAATCCTTATGGGTTGGTGAGTATGCAATTTTGGAACAAACCAATAAACAAACGAGTTGTAAAAATTATAGAAAACGAAGAAAGTTATTTCTTTAAATTAACTTATAAGGAAAAATGGGTTTCTTCAGTAAATGGAAAAATAACTACTGAGGAGTTTATAGTGGAGAATTATTAAAAGATGAAAATTGCAATTGTTTTAAATTATAATAACTACCGTCAAAGTATCGAATGTGTGGACAATCTTGTAAAGATTGGCATGGAAAGAGTAGTACTTGTAGATAATATGTCTACAAATAATTCTTTTGAAATCTTAAAGCAAAATTACCTTAACAGTAAAAAAGTTTTCGTTGGACAAACAGAAATTAACGCAGGATATGCAAGTGGAAATAATTTTGGGTTTGATTTAGCTAAAAGACTATATGGTTTGTCTAAAGATAATATATTTTACGTAGTTAACCCTGATTCTTTTCCAGATAAGAATGCAGTTAATGCCATATATGAATTTATTCAGAAAAATCCTAATACAGGTGCAGTAACTACAAAAATAAACGACACTGTGAAATCTGCTTGGCATCATTTAACTCCATTATCAGGTTTTGTGTTTAACTCGTGGGTCTTAAAGTGGATACTATTGAAGTTAGGTATCAGAGAAGGGGGGATATATAAAGGCGATGAAGAAATAGTACCCGTCGATATTGTTATGGGTGGATTCTTTGGAATTAGACAAACGACTTTAACAGAAATTGGATACTTTGACGACCATACATTTTTGTATTATGAAGAAGAAATTCTTTTTGTGAAGCTAAAACGAATAAATAAACAAAACTATCTACTAACTAATTATAATTTTGATCATATAGGTAGAGGGTCCACAGAATTACCAAAATTGAAGTTCAAAGAAATCAATGATACTAGTAGATTATATACACTATCAAATTATTATTCAGTTTCAAGGGGTTATAAAGTGCTTTATAGACTAGTTAATCATATAGATAATTTTTTGTTAAAGATGCTGAATAGGGCTTAAACTTAAGGAGGAATTTTCGTGAAGGGCATAATTTTAGCTGGTGGTTCAGGTACAAGACTGTACCCAATAACTAAAGCAACTAGTAAACAATTAGTACCAATTTATGACAAACCGATGATTTATTATCCATTATCTGTGCTAATGTTGGCTGGTATCAAGGATATACTATTAATTTCAACTCCTGAATTTACAGAACAGTTTGAAGAATTATTTGGCGATGGATCTCAACTGGGGTTAGACATTGAGTATAAAATACAAGAGCATCCAAACGGTTTAGCGGAAGCATTTATTTTAGGTGAAGATTTTATAGGTGATGATTCAGTAGCACTAGTGTTAGGAGATAATATCTTTTATGGTGCAGGGCTTTCGAAGCTTCTACAAGAAGCAAGTCAAAAAGAATCTGGTGCTACAGTATTTGGTTATCAAGTTAAAGATCCAGAGCGTTTTGGGGTTGTAGAATTTGATAAAGAAGGTCACGCAGTATCTATTGTCGAGAAACCTAGTCATCCCAAGAGTAACTTTGCAGTTACAGGTTTATATTTCTATGATAACGACGTCGTAAAAATTGCTAAACAGATCAAGCCATCTGATCGTGGTGAACTTGAAATATCGGATATTAATGATACATACTTAAAAAATAATAAGTTAGACGTCCAAGTTATGGGACGTGGTTATGCATGGCTAGACACTGGTACACATGATTCATTGCTAGAAGCTTCAAGCTTTATTTCTACGATTCAGAAACAACAAAATCTGAAAGTAGCCTGTCTGGAAGAAATAGCCTATCGCATGGGATACATCACACGTGAACAAGTTTATAATTTGGCACAGCCGTTAAAGAAAAATGATTACGGAAAATATCTATTGAGATTAATCGAGGGGTAATTTAAATATGGGAAAATTAAAAGTTACAACTACAAACTTACAAGATGTAAAAATTGTTGAACCAGCTGTTTTTGGAGATAACCGAGGCTTCTTCACTGAAACATATTCAGAAAGAGATTTTAAAGAAGCAGGAATAGATATCGATTTTGTACAAGATAATCATTCACTTTCTGCTCATGCTGGTGTTTTGCGTGGTTTACATTTTCAACGAGGTAAGGCAGCTCAAACAAAGTTAATTAGAGTAGTCTCTGGTGCTGTTTTAGATGTGATTGTTGACGTAAGAAAAGGTTCACCAACATATAAAAAATGGGAAGGATACATTATATCTGAAAGTAATCACCGTCAATTACTTGTTCCAAAAGGGTTTGCTCATGGTTTTGTTACATTAACTGATAATGTAAACTTCCTCTACAAGTGTGATAATTACTATGATGCGGAGGCAGATGGTGGAATTTCATTTAAAACTCCTGAATTAAATATTGATTGGCCTATTGATTTTGATACAGCAATCACTTCTGAAAAAGATGCGGCGCAACCAACATTTACAGAATTTGAAAAAGATAACCCATTTGTTTATGGTGAAATATAAGGAGACTTATGATGAAAAATATTATTGTTACTGGTGGAGCTGGCTTTATAGGTTCAAACTTCGTACATTATGTGGTAAATAATCATCCAGAAGTTAATATTACAGTTTTAGATAAACTTACTTACGCAGGAAATCGTGCAAACTTGGCAGGATTACCCGCTGATAGGGTTAACTTAGTTGTAGGTGATATTGCGGATGCAGAATTAGTTGATAAACTAGTTAAAAATGCGGATGCTGTAGTACATTATGCTGCTGAAAGTCATAATGATAATTCATTAATTGATCCTAGTCCATTTATTCAAACGAACATTATTGGTACATATACGTTGATAGAAGCTTGTAGAAAATACGGAGTAAGATTCCATCATGTATCTACTGACGAAGTTTATGGAGATTTACCATTAAGGGAAGACTTACCTGGACGCGGTGAAGGTGAAGGTGAAAAATTTACTCCAGAATCTAGATACCAACCAAGTAGTCCTTATTCCTCATCTAAAGCGAGTTCAGATTTGTTAGTACGTGCATGGGTAAGATCATTTGGCTTAAAAGCTACAATCTCTAATTGTTCAAATAATTATGGTCCTTATCAACATATTGAAAAATTCATCCCTCGACAAATTACTAATATTTTAAGTGGTATTAAACCTAAGCTCTATGGTACTGGGAAAAATGTTCGTGATTGGATTCATACTAACGACCATTCGAGAGCAGTTTGGACCATTTTAACTAAGGGTAAAATTGGGGAAACATATCTTATCGGTGCTGACGGAGAAAAGAATAATAAAGAAGTCTTAGAATTGATTCTCCAAGAAATGGGACAACCTAAAGATGCCTATGAAATGGTAAAAGACCGTCCAGGTCATGATTTGAGATATGCAATCGATTCAAGTAAACTAAGAAGTGAATTAGGTTGGGAACCTAAATTTACTAACTTTGAAGATGGACTCCAAGATACAATAAATTGGTATAAAGATAATGAATCTTGGTGGAAAGATGAAAAAGCTGAAGTAGAAGCAAAATATGCTAATAATGGTCAATAAACAATTATATGGTAGGCATTAAGCCTACCTTTTTTGGAGGTAAAAATGGATAATTTAATCATTGGGGCTAATGGACAACTTGGTACAGAACTAAGAAAATTATTAGATGAAAAACGTATTGATTACACTGCAACTGATTCCAAAGAATTGGATATTACAGATAAGGTAGCTATAGAAACTTTTTTTGATAAAAACACTCCTAAATATGTTTATCATTGTGCTGCATTTACAGCTGTGGATGCTGCAGAGGAAGAACCAGGTAAGGGTTTAAATCAAAAGGTTAATGTTCAAGGTACGAAAAATGTTGCAGAAGCTGCTGAAAAGATTGGTGCTACTTTAATTTATATTAGTACGGATTATGTATTTGATGGCAATAATACTGGAATGTACACAGAAAATGATCAGCCTAATCCTAAGAATGAGTATGGAAAAGCCAAATGGGAAGGAGAACAAATTGTTTCTTCTACCATGAGTAAATATTACGTAATTAGAACTTCTTGGGTCTATGGTGAATTTGGTAAGAACTTTGTTTTTACTATGTTAAATCTAGCTAAGACACATGATAAGTTAACCGTAGTAAATGATCAAATAGGACGTCCTACTTGGACAAGAACATTAGCTGAATTTATGCTATATGCAATCGAAAAAAACTTAGAGTATGGGCTTTATCAACTTTCCAACGAGGATGAATGTTCATGGTATGAATTTGCCAAAGAAATATTGAAAGATAAAAGGGTAGAAGTTTTACCAGTCACTTCAAAAGAATACCCTCAAAAGGCATATAGACCTAAACATTCAGTTATGGATTTAAGTAAAGCCAAGAACAGCGGATTCAAAATTATTGGTTGGAAAGTAGCGCTTTCTAAATTTTTAGAAGAAATTAATTAATGAGGAATGTTTAGATGAAAGTCGTTAAAAATTATCTGTATAATGCCTTTTATCAGATATTTGTTTTATTAGTACCACTAGTAACTACGCCTTATTTATCCAGAGTTTTGGGTCCCGAGGGTGTTGGGGTAAATTCCTATACAAATTCAATAATTCAATATTTTATTTTAGCAGGAAGCATCGGAATTAATATTTATGGAAATAGACAAATAGCTTTTGTTAGAGATAATAAAAAAGAGATGACTAAAACTTTTTACGAAATATTCATTTTAAGAATTATTACGATAGCAATTGCTTATGGTGCTTTTTTAATTTTTTTGCTAATGGTTAGTGAGTATAAAGCTTATTATATAGCACAGTCAATTTCTATTATTGCGGCAGCTTTTGATATCTCGTGGTTTTTCATGGGCGTAGAAAATTTTGGTGTTACTGTTTTAAGAAATCTTATTATAAAAATAATATCTCTAATATGTATATTTACATTTGTAAAATCATTTGATGATTTATTTATATATATTGCCATATTATCTTTATCACTGCTGATTGGAAATCTAACTTTGTTCCCTAATCTCAGAAGATATATCGGCAAGATAGAGTTACAAAGATTGAATGTTTTAAAACATTTTAAACCATCATTGACGCTGTTCATTCCACAAATAGCAATCCAGATTTATTTAGTAGTAAATAAAACGATGCTGGGATCTTTGGATACAGTGACAGCTGCTGGATATTTTGATCAGTCGGATAAAGTTATAAAATTGATTTTGGCTATAGTTACTGCAACGGGTACAGTGATGCTACCTCATGTAGCAAACGCGTTTATGCGCGGTGATATACAAAAGACAAAAAATGCATTATATCAAAGTTTTTCTTTCGTTACCGCTTTGTCTACTCCGATGATGTTCGGAATGATTGCGGTCACTCAAAAATTTGTACCTTTATTTTTTGGACGCAAATTTATGCAAGTTATCCCCCTAATGAGGATGGAATCAATAGTAATATTAATTATCGCGTGGGGGAGTGCCGTTGGGGTACAATACCTATTACCTACACAGCAAAATAGGAATTATACATTATCTGTAATTTTAGGTGCGGTTGTAAACATAATAGTCAACGTGCCTTTGATTATATTTATGGGTGCATTTGGAGCAAGTATAGCAACTGTTTTATCTGAAATGACAGTAAGTGGATACCAGATTTTTTCTATTAGAAAACAAATTAATTATCATAAATTGTTTCATGATTTTTGGAAATACATATTATCGGGAGCGGTTATGTTTCTGATTGTATTTAAAATTGATGGCATATTAGGAAATTCATGGACGATGTTAGGAATAGAGATTTTTGCTGGAATAATTATATATCTTATTATGCTTTTAGTTTTAAAAGCAGATATTCTAAAAGAAGCGAAAGAACTAATAAAAAATCGATAATTTTTTATTAGTTCATGACAAAATAAAAAAGAAAGCTAATTTTTTAATTGGCTTTCTTTTTATTTTGGCTAAAAAGTATTAATGGAACTGCAAAATAAATGTTCTTGATTAACACGACTAGTTCCATCCCAAAAGTTTAAATCAACATCATCTTGAACATTAAATTTAATAGAATTATCTCCAACTGTCTGAGCTTCGACCTTGACAGTTGGATTATTACAGAGGATTAGAAACACTTTTGTATATAAAAAGACTAGTGAAAAGGAATTTTCCTCTCCACTAGTTTTTTAATTTTTATCTTGCATTAATGGTTTAACAAACGCTGAAAAGAGAATGTAACCAGCAATGACTCCGCAAGCGTTAGTGATGATATCAGTGATATCAACAGTTCTTTGAATATTAATCAACACGTCGAGTAATAGTTGCATCCCTTCATTGAACAAGCCGGTTATCCCAGCCGCTATCACTACAAGAAACCAATTCAGATGTTTATGGAAAAGAATTCCTAGATAAACTCCTGCTGGAATCTTAATAGTGATAAAAAATATTGGAGAAAAATGGCCCTTGAGTTAGATACTAGCCTTATTACATGCGCTAGATTATCGACTTTTTATATTATTAAATAAACTTTAGAAAAAGTATTATTAAATGAAGGAAAAGTATATCTAAAAAGATACATTTAGGAACTTGACAAATAAATTTAGTAGTTATAAGTATATAAATAAAACGAGACAAAAAGATATAAAAATGCTATTTTTTGGATATTACGCTGATAAATTTATTTTTTATTTGAAGAAATAGATATATATGAGTGTAATAGGTACTTAATTGTCATTATTTTAATATAAATATGCTATTAGTAGTACATTTGAAATTCATATGACAACACAGAATGATTTAAAGATTTTATATAAAAAAGCAAATAAAAAGCAAATAAAGTGATGACATGTGATATAATGTATTCATAGAAAGGGGGTGATTTAAATGGATTTATCAAAATTTGAAGTTTATAAGTTTTCGACGGGAGTATCTACTATGACGATTTCTAAGAGTGGAATTTCATTTTCACAGACTGCGGTAATTAGATTAGAAATGGCTACGCATGTTAGGTTGCTAATTAATCAAGTAGATAAAGAGATCGCTATTCAGCAGGCTAGCTCTGAAGATAAGCAGGCAATGAGGTTTTATCGGGCAAGAAAGAATGCAGTAACTGCAAGATGGAATTATAAAGATTTGATTGCAACATTATCTGATTTAATGGGATGGAATACAGATGAGCATACTTATAAAGTAACAGGGGAATTTAATGCAAGTGAGAAGCTAATTTTATTCAAATTAGGTGATGCTGAAATGATAAGCTAAAAAAGCCACGAATGGCAGTTCGTGACTTTTATATTGGTTATTTCCATGGAAACTGATACTCATGGCTCATAGAGTATTATAAACTATTTATATATATATATAAATACCCCATGGATTAGCAATAAATGTAAGCGTTATTTTTAATGAGGGGTGTTCATAGATGACAAAATTTAATAAAGCAATATATAAGAACAAAGAAAGTAATCGTGAAATTAAGACAGAAGACCTTTTAAAGGAAGATGATTTTGAAACAGTAGTTGAAAATATCTATTGTCCAGGGACTGATTGTGAAGCAAAGTTGGTTTTTCACAGAAAACATGGTAATGGTATTTCTGGTTACTTGAGCAGACATCCGAAATTTAGACATAGTGAAAGTTGTGAGTACGAAGATTATGTAGGTAGCGGTGTTAAATCTGAAAAAGAATATATTGATATTGATACAGGTTTAGATGATATTAGTATTGAAAGAAGAAAGAGAGAAATGTTAAAAGCATTGGACGAATCATTAAATCCTAGAGAAAGAAGTACAAGCAATAAGTCAAAAAAAGTTAAAAAAGCTGAAAATTCTTCTGGAAATACAGAAAAAGTTTATAGGATTAATTATGATTCCAACAAACCGGGAGACGACTCTGAATCAATAGTAGAGGGGCATAAGAAGATTGGTCCGAGATTTTCTACATATTTCCCTCAAGAAATGATGTTGAAGGATAGTAATAAGAACGTTAAAACATGTGCCAAATTAACTAAAGTTATAATAAAGCAAAATTCTGCTATTATTGAGGGTATTTTAGGCGAGACAAATATTAAATTTATTCTTCCACAATCTTTTTTCAATGGAATAGTAAACGGATTTTCACAAGAACAAATTATGAATGAGCTATTGATATTAAAAAAATTTTTGGAGAATAGCAATACAGATCTTTATATGGTAACAATGGCACAAACTAAAAGAATTAATCCAGACGATTTAGAAGTATTTGTCTATGATTACAGATTTTTGGCCTTTGAAGCCGGAAAAAATATTTATATTACATTGGCCAACGTAGTAGCTAACATTCAAGCAAAAGTACTTAGATAACAAAAAACATTCACATATTTTGTATGTGAATGTTTTTTTGAACAACTATAAGACCTTCTATATTAATTATTTTTTATCTTGCATTAACGGTTTAACAAACGCTGAAAAGAGAATGTAGCCAACAATGACTCCACAAGCATTAGTGATGACATCAGTGATATCGACAGTTCTTTGAATATTGATCAATACGTCGAGTACTAACTGCATCCCTTCATTGAACAAACCGGTCATTCCAGCCGCTATCACTACGAGGAACCAATTCAGATGTTTATGGAAAAGGATTCCTAGATAAACTCCCGCTGGAATCGTCATCACGATGTTCATGAATGAACCCATCGAACGTAAGGCTGATGGGATATAAATAATTTTAGCATGGTGCCAATAGAAGTAGCGCACATCATAGTAGTAGGGGTCGATGAAATACTGCCCCGGTGTAAACAACAGCCATACCACACATACTAGATAAATTGCTAGACTTCCATATACAATCGCTCTTTTAACACTTGGACGTTGCTCAAATGCCACTAAACAACCAATCACGATCAACAGGGAGAGACCGAGAAACGGTAGATATTTAATTACGAACATAAGTAGTCTCCTCCTTAAAGATTTACCATCTATCTTATGATGATTTGCGCTTGGTTACAAGGTAAACCGGAATTCCTAATAAAGTTATAACTATTCCGGTCGTGGCCAATATCGGTTGGTCGATAATCGTCGTGACTAAGACGAAAATTCCACCCAGAATAGCAACTACTGGTAAAAATGGATAGAGGGGGACTTTATATGGTCGTACTAAATCTGGTTGCGTGCGACGTAGCTTAATGACCGCATAGAAAATCAAAACGTTAAAGATCCACATGACAAAGATTAACATGTCGGTCAACAGGTCAAAGGAACCAACAATCATCATTAGTCCAGCGATTACTAATTGGACGATTCCAGCCACGTAAGGGACCGCTGTGCGTGATAATTTACTTAGATGATTACTCATTGGCAGAGAATCTTCTTTAGCCATGGCGTAGGGGATGCGCATTCCGGTCATCGTATAACCATTCAAAGCTCCATAAACGGAGATTAAGATTCCAATGGTCACTAGTTTTCCACCGATGTTACCAAAGAGCTGTCCCGCAGCGGTAGAAGCTGCATTTAGATTGCCCGCTAAATCGCTGATTGGAAGGGTCTTCAAAAAGACCAGGTTAATGCCAAGATAGACGATCATGATGCCAGTTAGTCCCAAACCAATGGCAAGGGGCAAGTCTCGTTTAGGATTCTTCATTTCCCCGGCAATCGCGCCAATCCCCAACCAACCATCATAGGCGAAAAGGGTTGATAACAATCCGCCACTAAAACCGGTTAAAGTTTGAGAAGTCGTAAAATGCTCCGGAACCAAGCTAAGATGGACATTGCTTGGAGCAAAAAGTCCAAAGGCAATAATCACCGCAATCGGAATTAACTTGGCAATCAAGGCCACCGATTGGAGACGTGCACCGTGCTTGGTACCTAGTAAATTAATTCCCGTAATTGAGGCCCCACAGATGACCGCAATTGGTAAGATTAGTCCAGCTTTCAAATGAAAGAGGTTGGTAAATTGCGTTCCAAAAATAATGGAAAGGGCAGCGATGTTAGCGGGGAAGTAAATTAAGGTCTGCGCCCAGCCTAATAGAAAACCGGTTAGTTTCCCATAAGTGACTTCGAGGTATTTAATGGCGCCACCGGTAACCGGTATCGCCGAAGCTAATTCGGCACTGGTCAGTCCGGCGCAAATCGTTAGTAGACCACCAGCTAGCCAAGCTAACAGGCTTAGTCCCGCGGATTGCGTGCTAGCTGTTACACTAGAAACCTTGAAAAAGACTCCCGCTCCAATCACCGTCCCCATCACGGTCGAAAAGGCTGCAAAGAGCCCGATGTTCTTTTGCAGGTGAGTATGTTCGTTTTTATTCATAAATTCTTTCCTCTGTATGCTTTAAGACTTATTTTACTATTATAAATAATTTTGCTCAGGAGTGGTAATTATCTAACAAATAAATAACCCTTCTAGCTGGAAGGTAAATTTAATATTTAGCTATCATGGCTTGTAGTTGCTTTAAGTAGCTGGTCTTAAGCTGTTCGGGTGCTTCAATCGTCAGGTGTTTACCAAAGGAAACTAGGTAGTGGGTCATATAGGACAGTTCGGCTTGATTGTAGCCACCTACGATGTAAGGCACGTCATCGATTATTTCTAAATGCATGTTGGGGTAACTATGTTTTAAGAAAAGCTCTTTACCAAAGGGCGTTAACCGGCATTTAAATGGAATGTTATGGTAGGTACTTTCATACTGATCCTGTAAAGCTTTGAGTTCCGCCAGCGTTAAGGTAGGGGTCTTAGTCGGATTTATCTTTAAATCATGCATATAATCACACCGGTAAGTGCCCCAACGCTGGGTGTCTGGATTATACGCACTCGTAAACCAAATTCCATTACGATAGAAGAGTTCATAGATTTGGAGCTGAATGTGAACGTCTTCATATTGCGTGTAATAAATTTGGATGACTTGTTCTTCTAAGATGGCATTCAGAATGATTTCAAGATTGGCGACATCACCAACGGGAGCCACGTTATGATAGTGGACGACCGCAAGCAGGTTGGAAATATCCTGCTGATTTTCCGGAGACATTGTCGCAAATAGTTTTTGTTGAATCCGAGCATAAGATTCGTCAAAAGGGGTGACAGAAAGCACTCGCAAAGCCTTCAAGGCAAAGAAGATGGCTTGGACTTCCTTTTTATTAAAATAAATTGGGATGAGGTTGGATTGATTCAATAAGCGGTAACCTCCGTTGCGTCCCGGTTCGGTATAGTAGGCTAGGCCCATCGCTTCTAATTCTTGAATATCGCGTAAGGCTGTCCGTTTAGATATGTCAAATTCAGTGATGAGATCCTTTAGTTGAAAGGAATACTTGTCTCTGAGAAAGATTAATTCTTGGTTTAAACGTTCTGATTTTTTCAATTGCTAATCTCCTCTTTAAAAGGTGCCATGTTTTGGCGCCTTTTTATTATATACTCGGTTTAACGAAGTGAAAAGGGAGATTTTAAAGATGAAAACATTAATTATTAACACCCATCCAGATTTTACTAATGAGGAACATTACTCCATTAAACTCCAGAAGTTATTCATGGAGAAATTCCAGGAGCGTTTTCCCGCTGACCAACTAACACTTTTAAACCTTTATGATATCGAGGTCCCTCGCATTGAAAAAGGCCAACTTATGGATGTTTGGCAAAAACAAATCGCAGGAGAACCACTATCAGCTACGGAACAAGCAGTTGCCGATCAATCAGCGCACTTACTGGCTCAATTCAAGGAACATCACCGGATTGTGATTGTGGCACCACTCCATAACTTTAATGTCACATCCCGCATGAAAGACTACATGGATAATATTATGATTGCCCGGGAAACCTTTAAATACACCGAAGACGGATCCGTGGGATTGATGACCGATGATTATCGGGTGCTCTTACTCCAAGCTAGTGGCTCTATTTATACGAACCATGATCGTTATACACCTTTGGAATTTTCTCATTTCTATCTCCAAAAAATGTTTGAAGAAATCATGGGCTTTGACCAATTTTCAATTGTACGGGCCCAAGGAACGTCCGTTATTACTCCTCAAGCCGTTTGGGCCAATGTCCCAGCTGATATGCAAAAAGCTTTTGATCAATTCTACGCTGACTAACTAGTAGTAGGCTACCGAGTTAAACCGATTCGAATATTGGATTAGATTAGAGTACAATATTCAAAAAGGAGGTAGCCCATGGAGCGTAAAAGACATGCTAAGTATCGGCCTAAATTTAATATGCGATTTGTCCATCACCGTCGACGAATAATTTTAGGAGCTTTTCTGCTCGTGGTGCTACTAGCCATGGCTGGCGTCTGGGTAGTTAAAAACCAACAACGCGGGGCACGGTTGGCGCTAGCGCCGTATCCCGTTCATGGCTGTGTGATTGATCAGGAAAATGGCATTATCGATTTTAATTCCTTACAAAAGCAACACATTTCATTTGTGTATCTCAATGCGACGACTGGGGCGACTTACTTTGATGATAGTTTTAATACAAATTATAGTCGGATTCAATCGACTGATCTTAAAGTTGGGATTGTGCATAACTTTAGTTTCCAAAAGCGTCCCAAAGCCCAACTGCGTTTTATTAGTCAAAAGGTCAAGAGTAATACGGGACAGCTGCCCGTGGTGATTCGAGTGAGTTACTATGGGGATTATAATGCTAAGCGGGTTGATTGGAAAAAGGCGGGTCCCGATTTAGCTGACTTGGTTAAATTGCTAGCTAATTACTATGGACAGGCGGTTGTGATTAAGACGACGCCGGCCATCAAACGACAGCTGGATCCTACTTACATTAAACAAAGTAAGTTTTGGCTAGAAGAACCCCAGATTAAAAAGCACAATCGGCGGGTTCAATTTGTCGAATACGATGCGGAACAAAAATTTAAAAATGATCATAGTGATTTGGAACTTCCCGTCTCCTATTTTAATGGTTCACAAAAGACTTGGAATGAACAAACCAACTAAAAAGAGTTGTAGGTAACCGAACGGGGTTACTCACAACTCTTTATTTTTTTTAGATTCAATAATGGCATAGGTTTCGTTATTCGCTTCGTCATAAATGCTGATGGGACGATAATCATTCGCTTTAATTATTAAATGATAGCCAAAACGGTCGATAAAGGTAATTCCGTAATCATCTAGAGCTTCTACGACGGTCTTGAGCAATTTGCCATCCAAATAGACATCATAGTTAGGACGGATGTCTAATTCATGCTCCCGATTAGTAGTTTGATCGTGATACAACCATGTCCCAGCAAAGAAAAATGGACTCACGCCTTTAGGATCCTTAGCCGGTTTTTTTGAATCAAGTCCAATGAATGAAAATAGTTCACCGAACGCATTTTTTTGCCAGTTCATCGCTTCAACTCCCTCTCTCAATCTTCCGTTTAAATATACCATTAATTAAACCGGGGAAGTAGTGAAAAGACTCTGTTTTTAGGAGTTGTTAATAAAATGAATTAAAGTGAAATAATTCCGTAATACTGTAGTTTTAAGGTAAAATAGAAGTATGAAATTAAAAGGAGGAACTACCATGATTAAATTTGGAATTATTGGTACTAATTGGATTACACAACAATACGTTGACGCTGCTCACGCTACCAACGAATGGAAGCTAGTTGGGGTATATTCACGGACCATTGAAAAAGCAAAATCATTTGGTGAAAAGAATGGTGCTACTAAGTTCTATGATCAGATTGAAGACTTAGCTAACGACCCCGAAATTGATGCCGTTTACATTGCTTCGCCAAACAGTTTGCATTTTCAACAAGCCCAACAAGTCTTGGCAGCGGACAAAGCTGCGGTAGTAGAAAAGCCAATCGTCGCTAATCCAACGGAATGGGAAGAACTCCATCAAACTCTAGAAGCCCATCCAAAAGCTCGTTTATTTGAAGCGGCTCGGCACTTACATGAACCTAATTTCCAAGCCATTCAAAAACAAGTCGGCGAGTTGGAATTAATCCAAGGTGCTACGTTAACCTATGCTAAATATTCCAGCCGTTATGATAGCTACCTCGCTGGCAACGAACCAAACATTTTCTCATTGAAATTTGCTGGAGGAGCTCTCCAAGACTTAGGTGTTTACCTTGCGTACGATGCAGTAGCTTGGTTTGGGATGCCGGAAGAAGTGGCTTACTTCGCCCAAAAGTTGCGGACAGGAGCTGATGGTAAGGGCGTTGCCATCCTACGCTATCCCGAATTTGATGTAACTTTAAATATTGGGAAGAACGTTAATTCAGAACTTGCGTCTGAAATTTATGGCGTTAAGGACAGTATCGTCATGGATAATGCGGCCGAGCTCAATCAAGTTGAATATATTGACGCTCAAGGTCAACGAACGGTGATTAGTGAAACACCAGATGACAATCCAATGATTGCAGAAGCACGGGACTTTGCGCGCATTATTAATGATCCGGAAAATGAAAAAAACGCCACCGATTATCAAAATTGGCTAGAAATAAGTCGAAATGTAAATAAACTACTATATAATCTCCGTCAAAATGGTAAGATATATTTTACCAATGAAAAAGAAGAGGACTAAACATTAATGAATGATTTATTTAAAAAGCATTTTAACGAAAAGGGTTTTGCAGAACCGACTTTGATTCAACAAAAAGTCGCTGAACCCCTTCGAAATGGGGAATCGGTGCTCGGACTATCACCCACTGGTTCGGGAAAGACCCTCGCATTTGCCTTGCCGTTGATGGAAAAAATCACGCCTGGCGATGGAACTCAATTATTAGTACTATCTCCATCACAAGAACTTGCCATTCAGACGACGGATGTTTTCCGCGAATGGGCAGCTTTGATTGGACTTCGGGTCACTTCGATTACAGGGGGTGCCAACGTCCAACGTCAAATCGAACGCTTGAAGAAGAAACCAGAAATCGTGGTCGGTACTCCTGGTCGAGTTTTAACGTTGATCAATGAACGTCGCTTAAAAGTGAGTGAAATTCAAAGCTTGGTCATTGATGAAGCCGATGAACTTCTAACCGGTGAAAACCTTGAAGGAACCCGCCAAATTGAAGATCAACTCCTAGCTGATGTGCAATTAAGTTTCTTCTCCGCTACTAACGACCTAGCGCTAGATGATTTGGAAGCTTGGTTTGATGTGCATCCACAAGTGGTAGACGTCCGTGCTGAAGACAACACTCGCGGTCACGTTCAACATGGTTGGATTGAAGTGCCTGAAAAGATGAAAGCGCGTATTTTAAAACAACTTAGTCGAGTTAAAAACTTCCAAGGTCTGGTCTTTTTTAACCACGTTTCGACGATGGAAAAGACAGCGGCTTTATTGAAGCATGAAGGCGTAGATGTCGGTAAAATTGCGGGACATCAAGTCCAAATTGATCGTGCAGCAGCCATGCGACGTTTTAAGAAAAAAGAATTGTCACTATTAATGGTAACTGATGTAGCGGCTCGAGGCTTAGACATCGATCGTTTACCAGCGGTGATTAATTACGATATTCCTCACAACGCTACTACCTATACGCATCGCGTGGGGCGGACTGGTCGGATGGGGCAAGATGGGTATGTCATCAGTCTGGGAAATGATCATGATATTCGGGACTTACGAAAGATGACAAAGGAATTGGGAATTGAGGCTGAAAAATTAGCCATCCAAAACCGGAAAATCATTTTGGCTAGTGAATACGTTGAAGCACCTAAAACACCATCAATCAAGGCTACTTTAACCAAAAAATCAGCTCCTGAACAAAAATCACAAGCTGGAGCTGAGGCTCCTAAAAACTCTAAAGCAAAGAGTCAAAAGCAATTTGATAACCCTCCGGCAACCCCCAAGAAGAAGGGTAAAAAGAAACATTCTAAGCGTAAAGGAATGCGACGCGTTAAGAAAGAGTTATAAATTTATTGAATTTTGGTTAATTATATTTTTTATAGTTAAAAAAAGGCCTAAATAGTGTAATATAGTCACTGTTGAAAGGTGGGTATATTTTTATGCGTAGAGAACATACAAAAAAATCGCATACTGTGCGAAACACGATTTTAATCGTTCTAGCAGTTATTTTACTTGGAGGAGGGGTCTACGGTTTTCGGAAGTATCAAAATGTGAAGAATGCCGTGGATAACACCTATAGTAGTGCAGGAATTAAAAAACAACGTAATACAAATAGTTTGTTAAATGGTAAGAAGCCCATTTCGATTTTATTAATGGGAACTGACACGGGGGCTTTAGGTCGTTCATATAAGGGACGGACGGATAGTATGATGGTGGTAACCATTAATCCGAAGACTAAAAAGACCACGATTACTAGTATTCCGCGTGATTTAGGTGTTACTATCCCAGGTTATGAATCGAAGTCACCTTCTAAGATCAATGCTGCTTACGCCTTTGGTCAAGCTGGAACGGCGATTAAAACTGTCCAACAAGTGTTCAACGTTCCGATTGATTTCTATGTTTTAGTTAACATGGGTGGTATGGAAAAAGTTGTTGACGAAGCTGGTGGAGTAGATATCACGCCAACTTTGAGCTTTACGTATGATGGATATACCTTTACTAAAGGGGTTAAAACCCATATGAACGGGAAGAAAGCCTTGGCTTATTCAAGAATGCGCTACGATGATCCTCAAAATGACTATGGACGTCAGACTAGACAACGGGCAGTGTTAACTGCTATCATCAGCAAGAGCAGTTCTGTATCAAGCTTATTAAACAAAGATTTTATAGATTCAATTTCTAATGAAACTAAGACCGACTTTACCTTTAACGATCTAGTCGACTTGGCTAAAAACTATCGTTCATCGACCGGTAGCATTGAAGAAACCCATGCTCAAGGGGATGGGCAGATGGTTAATGGTCAATCCATGGAAATTGTTTCAAACACCGAATTACAACGGGTAACTAACTTTATTCGCAATGGATTAAGTTTAGAACACGAAAAGACGGGCACCGCAGCCCTGTCTGCAAGCAGTGCTAACACTAGTGATAGTAGTGTGGAAGCAGCTAATATCAATGCAGGAAATTAAGGAAAACTAAGGAGATAGAATCATGGCAGCAGAGTCAGAAGCAGTAAAAGAAGAAAAAAAACCATTTGATGTTGGTGACGAAGTTACCGTAGCAAAGACCGATTTGCTACCAACTGGTTTCGAAGGAACCGTGGGTAAAGTTTATGAAAACTCAATTTTAATTGAAATTGATCCGAACAGCGTTTCTAATCCACGCTCGGAGGAGTTGCATGATCTTCACGGACGGGTAGTCGTTCGAATGGGTGAAGCTAAGAAAAAATAGGGTTAGGAAAACTCTAAAATTTGGCGTAACTTAACCGCCAATTTTAGAGTTTTTTGTTAAGATGTATTATTTTTGTAAGCAAAAAAGGGTTGTTTATGATAAAATACATGAAGTTAGATTGTGTACAATAAAAATACTACATTAAAGACGTATAAGGAATTATCTGTACATTATTAAGTTTATCTAAACTTAATGATGTATGAGGCTTTTGATAAGTATTTTATAGTTGCTTTTGCTATTATAAATATTGTAAGCATATCCAACGGTATATTGTAATATTATTGATAGAGAAAAGGGGAATGACAATGTCAAAAAAGATTGATCTTAACTCTGATGAACTGATTGGCAGTCGCGAAGCTAGCTTGATGTGGGGCAAGCAAAAGGATTATGTTCGCACAATTTATAACAAATATCCAAAGCGCTTTCCGGAAGGCACTATCCGTAAGTTCGGTAAGCAGTTAGTTGTAACTCGTGATGGTATGGAAAAAGTCACAGGAGTTAAATACGAAGAACTAAAAGAAGAAGACATCAACAAAGCTAAAGAAAACAAATAATTTTTTGACTTAGAGTACAGGTAGCTGGATTAGACTTCTAATTTAGAGGTCGACGCCGACTACATCGATAGAAATTAGGAAATTCTTTTTTACAGTCCTAACCGAAAAGCCATTTGATCCAATGTTGTTGGGCTAGATGGCTTTTTAGTTTAATTTGATATGAAAAAATCACCCAATCTAATTAAGATTGGGTGATTTTTTTGTTTTGGTTCGCATATGATTAACGAATCCCAGTATTATCAACACTTCTGTCTGTATTCAAATGTCCCCGGCGAGAATCGAACTCGCAACCTATCGCTTAGGAGGCGATTGCTCTATCCAGTTGAGCCACGGAGACTTAACTAGTTTATTTTCGCACGATTTTTTAACGATGTAAAGCAGTGGATGAGCCTTTTTATAACGTTTTATGGGTTATCTTTCGTTAAAATTGAATTGATACGGTCTTTTTAGGACTTTGGTTGTGCTGATACAAAGAAGAAAACGAACATTAAATGCTTGTTTTATATTTAAAGTTAGTGTATATTATTTCGTGGTAACAAAAGTACACCAAATTTATGCACTTCGAGGGGACAAAAATGAAAGTATTTGACTATGAAGACATCCAATTAATTCCAGCAAAATGTATCGTCCGTAGTAGAACCGAATGTGATCCTACAGTGGTCTTGGGAGAACATCGTTTTAAACTACCCGTGGTTCCAGCTAATATGCAAACTATCATCAATGAAGAGATTGCTGAAAAGTTAGCTGAGGATGGATACTTCTACATTATGCATCGTTTTGAACCTGAAAGAAGAATGGACTTTGTTAAAAAGATGAAAGATAAAGGCTTGATCAGTTCAATTAGTGTTGGGGTTAAAGACGATGAATATGCACTAATTGATCAACTTGCTGAAGAAAATCTTACTCCCGATTACATTACCATCGACGTGGCTCATGGTCATGCTCAAAGTGTAATCGACATGATCCACTACATTAAAGAAAAATTACCAGCTGCCTTCGTGATTGCAGGAAACGTTGGAACACCAGAAGGAGTCCGTGAACTGGAAAATGCTGGTGCCGATGCAACTAAAGTCGGAATTGGACCTGGTAAAGTATGTATTACTAAAATTAAGACCGGTTTTGGAACTGGTGGTTGGCAATTATCAGCTCTCCGTTGGTGTGCCAAAGTGGCTCGTAAACCATTAATCGCTGATGGAGGAATCCGAACTCATGGTGATATTGCTAAATCAATTCGGTTTGGTGCAACTATGGTGATGATTGGTTCATTATTTGCCGGACATATCGAATCACCAGGTGAAACTAAGGTGGAAGATGGCGTGAAGTATAAAGAATACTTCGGTAGTGCTTCGCAATACCAAAAGGGTGAAGCTAAAAACGTTGAAGGTAAGAAGATTTGGATCCATCAACGTGGACATTTACGTGATACACTCCAAGCAATGCGTGAAGATCTCCAATCATCGATTTCCTATGCGGGTGGTAGAGATTTGGAAGCCATCCGTAAGGTCGATTATGTGATTGTGAAGAATTCGATTTTTAATGGTGATGTATTGTAAAAAAGAGTGTGGATGAAACCGGACTGACCTTGAGGATTAACATGATATCGACATAAATCTGGGTTAGGGATTTGTGTCGATATTAGGTTAACCGGAGAGGTTAGGTTTCAGGAACAGGTTTCAAATAAAAAAAGAGTGTGAGCGAAACCGGGTTGGCTTTGAGGATTAACATGATGGAGATATAAATCCGGGCTATGGATTTGTGTCTGCATTAGGTTAACCGGAGAAGGCAGGTTTCGGGAACAGGTTTCAGAAAAAAGAGTGTGGATGAAACCAACCCGGTTTTGCTCACACATCTCCAACACCAAAATCTAAAAAAATAACTCAACTTAAGCGCAAATCTGAACTAAAGGTTTGCGCTTATACTGGGTTAACCAGAAAAAAAGGCATCAATCGCAATTTGCGACCGATGCCTTTTTTTAATTAATTATTATTATTTAGCCCAGTTACCATTTCGGAAAACCGGAACGATGCTACCGTCGGGTTTAATTCCATCAATGTGCATTTGATCCGAGCCAACCATGAAATCAACGTGGGTCTGACTGATATTCATGCCATGACGTTGTAATTCATCTGGAGTCATCGAACTTCCGTTTTCGATGGTAAATGGATAAGCTTCTCCCAACGCCATGTGGTCAGAAGCATTTTCATCAAAAAGGGTGTTGAAGAAAATTGTATTTGATTGTGAGATTGGTGAATCATCGGGAACCAAAGAGATTTCACCGAGTGATTTCGCACCATCGTCGGTTTGGAGGAGGTGTAAGAGTACTTCTTCACCACGATCAGCGGCAGCTTTAATTACCTTACCCCGTTCAAAAGTGAGGTGAATTCCCTCAATAATCGTGCCTCCATAGCTTAGCGGTTTCGTCGAAGTGACGGTACCGTCGATGTGGAGATTATCTGGGGCAGTGAAAACTTCTTCTGTAGGAATATTAGCGACGAAGGTGTTCCCAGCTGCATCCTTTGCATCAGCGGCGACCCAGATATGACCTTTAGGTAAACCTACAGTAAGATCGGTTCCAGGGGCCTGGTAATGCAAGGCAGCGAAAGCTTGTTGATTAAGCCAATCCGCATGGTGAGCAAGGTCCGCAATTTTATTTTGCCAAGCTGCAACCGGGTCCGCTTGATCGACCAGCGTGGTTTTGAAGATGGCTTGCCATAAAGCTTGGACGGCCTCAGCGCCCTTTAATTTTGGAAAGACCAATTCAGCCCACTTAGGATCAGCGGCGGCCACCACCAGCCAGCTAATATCGTTGTTAGTAGTGACTTGCATGATTGGGCGCTTAGCTAAACCTTGGGCAGCTTGATAAGCAGCGATGCGTTTACTAGGAACCTCGGCGAGGGCATTAGGGTCATCACTAATCAAACTGATGCGCGACACGCGTTGGTCAGCTAAGAATTGCCATTTATCTTTTTCGTAATCAAAAACTTGACCAATCCGTGCTTCAGACGCATGCATTAAGAATTGGCGAGTAGTTTCAATATCGCTCCATTCTAAAATTACGTCTGCGACTCCTAAAGCATAGGCTTCGGCGGTAATCAGGTTGGCTAGATGTTTTTGCGTTACGGAAGCATATAGGATAATCGTTTGTCCTTCTTGAACATTCACACCAACACGGGTGATTAATTGGGCATACTTCTTTAAATTTTTTTCAAGTTCGCTGTCATTCATACTGGGAAAACCTCCTTATTTTTTTACTATCCTAGCATATTTTATGCAGGAATGCTGATATAATATTCTTAGAAGTTGAAGGGTGGCTATAAAATGAAGCAGATTAAAGTAATGAGTATCTTTGGCACACGACCAGAAGCCATTAAGATGGCACCAGTGGTCAAAGCCATGAAAAACGACGACCGGTTTGAACCCATCACGGTGGTGACTGGTCAGCACCGTGAAATGCTCGACCAAGTTTTACAAATTTTCCAGATTAAACCAGATTATGATTTGAACATCATGGAAAAGGGTCAAACTTTGAGTAGCATTACAAGTAAGGTCTTATCCGGCATGGACGAAATTTTAAATCACGATCGCCCGGATTTAATTTTGGTACATGGAGACACGACGACAACTTTCTCAGCAGGCTTGAGTGCTTTTTATCACCAAATCCCTGTTGGACACGTGGAGGCTGGTTTACGAACTTGGAATAAGTATTCCCCATTTCCAGAAGAAATGAACCGCCAAATGACTGATGTGCTAACAGATCTTTATTTTGCTCCAACCACAACCAGTGAAGCGAACTTGCTTCAGGAAAATCATCCACAAAAACAAATTTTTGTGACTGGTAATACGGCGATTGATGCCTTACATGATACGGTCCAAAAAGATTACCAAAATGAGGTTCTTGATGAAATCAAGGCCGAACATCGGATTATCTTAGTTACCATGCATCGCCGTGAAAACCAAGGCGCTCCGATGCAACGAGTGTTTAAAGCCATCCGCCAAGTGGTCGACGAAACTCCTGATGTGGAAGTGATTTTCCCTGTCCATCTCAACCCTAAGGTTCAACAGATGGCAGAAGAGGAATTGGGCAATGACGCTCGAATTAAATTAATTGCTCCTTTAGATGTACTGGACTTCCATAACATTGCTGCTCGGAGTTATTTGATTATGACTGATTCCGGTGGAGTCCAAGAAGAAGCCCCATCCCTCGGCAAACCAGTCCTCGTGCTCCGCGATACGACAGAACGTCCCGAAGGGGTTGCTGCCGGAACTTTGAAGTTAGTCGGTACCGATCCAATAGAGGTTAAAAAACAAATGACCTTGTTGTTGAATGATGCGGAGGCTTACAACCAAATGGCTCAAGCTAAGAATCCGTATGGAGACGGGACAGCGTCGAAACAAATTCTAGACGCCATTGCTAAATGGCAAAATCAGTAATCATTGTATTAGTTTTCGATATAATAAAGGAGCTGTGACTAAGCTACGATAACTTGTCGGTTATCTAGCAGCTGTCACAGCTCCCTTTATATTATTAATAGCTATTGGGCGTTAAATTTATCCACTAGGCTACTTGCAAAATTATCCAAACGGTCTAAATCTTCTTGGGACTCAGGGGCAAGGTTAATTTTAAGATTTTCCGCACCTTGAATGGCGTGGGCTTTAGTCATGGCTTCACTGAACTTATCGACCGCTAAGCAATAATATTCAGCGTAAAAGGTATCTCCAGAACCAGCTACTCCAAAGACTTTATCAGAAAGGTCAAGTTCAGCGAGGTCATCAAAGAAATCCATTCCTTCTTCTGGTAGAGCTCCTTCATCGTAGGTGTAAGGAACAATGACGTTAATGTCATAATCTTTTAGTTCGGCAGCATCCGTTTGTGAAATTTCAGTTTCATCGACTTCAACGCCGAGGTCTTCTAGGGCTTCGGTGATGATGTCGGCGCAATCTTCATTGTTACCAGTGATAGTGGCAAAAACTACTTTAGCAGTGGGCATATTTAAGTAACCTTCTTTCCAATTAATTCTTATCAAAGTATAGCAAAAAAGGAGCTGATTAACATTAATTCAGCAGAAACTAAAAAAATTACCATGATTACCGCCCAGAAAAAGGCTGGTCGCTACAATGTTTTTCTTAATGGTGAATATGCGTTTCCCATTAGTGAAGAAACCTTTATCCATTTTCGTTTAAGTAAAGGGATGGAAATTACGGGCGCGCTCTTAGAAGAGATTGGTGAATATGAGACGAGTGCGGAAGCCTACAATAAGGCTTTAAATTTCTTAACGGGTCAATTGCGGACACAAGATGAGGTGGCTAAGAAACTCTTCAAGCTGGATTTCCCAGAAGAGGTTGTTGGTCCTGTGTTAGCTAAGCTGACTGATTTGAACTTGCTGGATGATGCCGAATATGCCAAGAGTTACGTTCGGACGATGATGAAGACGGGGGACAAGGGACCGCGTTATCTAATCAACCATTTGCGTCAAAAAGGGGTTTACGAGAATGACATCCAAACGGGCCTTGCTCTTTTCACTGCCGAAGACCAAGTGGAGCTGGCGGTCCAAGTCGGCAGCAAAATTCAAAAACGCCAAAGTAATTCCGCCCTTAAACAACAGAAACTCAAAGTTCGACAGACTTTGATGAATAAGGGCTTTAATTCGGCTACGATTGATTTAGCACTCCAGAAAATCGAATTTAAGGTTGACGAGGAGGCCGAATATGAAAAGTTAGTTAAGTTGGGTGAACGTTTAGTTCGAAAACATGCGGGTCTCCCTGCCTATAGTAAAAAAGCCAAAATCAAGCAGGCTTTGTACAACAAAGGCTTTGAAATTGACTTGATTGAACGGTTCATGCGTGAAAACGAGTTATAGAATTCTGTAGGAAAGCTTAAAGCATGGTGCAAATCTAAGGCTGGTTTTGTTATAATTGAAGAGAAATTCAAAGCTTTCAGCTGTAGAAAGTGGGCTTAGGCTATGTCTCAGTACTCAGAAAGACCAAAAGAGGGCGAGTATATTGCGATAAAAAGCTATAAGCATGATGGGAGTTTGCATCGGACTTGGCGTGAGACCATGGTCCTGAAAAACAACGAAGATGAGTTTATTGGATGTAATGACCATACGGTGGTCATTGAAGATGATGGTCGTCGTTGGGTGACCAGGGAGCCTGCGCTAGTGTATTTTAATAAACATACGTGGTTCAATGTGGTGGCGATGATTCGAGACAGTGGGGTTTCGTATTATTGTAATATTGCGTCGCCGTTTGTGTTGGATCGCGAAGCCTTAAAATATGTCGATTATGATTTGGACGTAAAGGTTTTTCCAAATGGCGAACGGCGCCTACTTGATATGGACGAATTTGAACAATTCAGTAAAAAATGGCGCTATCCTCAGGATACAATCAAAATTTTATTGGATAGCGTTCGCGAATTAACGGGTTGGATTGATGAAAAACGTGGGCCATTTTCGGTCGAGTTTATTAATATTTGGTACAAACGTTATCTAAATATAGCGGAGCGAAATACTCGATAAAAAAAGGAGGTGTGCATAACACTTCCTTTTTGTGTAAAAAATACTAAAATTAGAATGACGATATCATGCGAGGAGTACGTTATGTTTGAAAAATTTAGAAAAACGCCATTGATGTATTGGTCTTTGGAGCTACTAATCGTGGCGACTTTAATCTGGGTGTGCACGAAGATTGATTTCCTGTTTACCCCGATTGGGACGTTCATTAGTACTGTATTTATGCCAATCATTTTAGCCACCTTTTTGTATTATATGCTTAATCCCTTGGTAAAGTTGTTAACTAAGGTCCGTTACAAGAAATTTAAGATTCCCCGCACCTTAGCAATCGTGATTGTGTTTGTCCTATTTATCACGTTGATTGTATGGGGAATTAGTTCTTTCTTACCGAACTTAATTGATCAGGTTTCCCAAATGCTGGGGAACTTGCCTTACATTGTCAAAAGGTTGCAAAAGACCGTCCCACAGTTGTTAGAACATTCGTGGTTGAAGAAGATTGACTTTGCGCCCTTTATCAAAAATATCAATAGTGAGATTGGTAAGTATGCGGAAGGCTTTTTAGCAGGGACGGCCCTGCATATCGGTAATCTGATTTCCACCTTAACTAATGCCACAGTGGTGGTGATTACCGTGCCAATCATCTTGTTCTATATGCTAAAAGATGGTTACAAATTGATCCCCACAGTTGCCCAAGTGGTTCCACACCGGAATCGTAAGAATGTGGTGGATTTATTTAATACTATGAGTGATACTTTATCTTCGTACATTTCAGGACAAGTCATTGAATGTTTGTTTGTTGGGACGTTCACGGTTATCGGTTATATGATTATCCAACAACCTTACGGCTTACTCCTCGGAGTGATTGCGGGAATCTGCAATATCATCCCTTATGTGGGTCCATATTTCGGAATTTTCCCATCTTTACTAGTGGCAATTGCTCAATCACCGGGCCAAGTTGTTTCAGTGATTATTGTGGTATTGATTGTTCAACAGGTGGACGGAAACTTTATCTATCCTAATGTGATTGGTAAGTCACTTCAAATTCACCCGTTGACCATTATTATTTTATTGTTGGTGGCTGGAAAGATTTCTGGCATTCTCGGAATGATTTTAGCGGTGCCAGCATATGCGATAGTTAAAGTTTTGATTAACTTCATTCATCACATCTGGAAGTTAGATCAAGAAACCATTGAAGAAAAAATTAAGCCTCAAAAATAATAATAAATTGGTAGATATAATGATAGTATGGTAATATCTACAGAGTTGAATAATATAATTCAAGGAGAATAAATCTTGACAAAAGTAATTACTTACGGAACCTTTGATTTACTACACAAAGGTCATATCCGTCTTCTCAAGCGTGCTAAGGCACTAGGAGATCATTTAACCGTTTGTGTTTCAACTGATGAATTCAACGCCATTAAGGGCAAAAAAGCTTATACGTCTTTCGAAGATCGTAAGTACATTTTGGAAGCGATCAAGTATGTTGATGAAGTTATTCCAGAACGTGATTGGGATCAAAAGATTAGCGATGTTAAGGACCATGACATTGATATCTTTGTGATGGGTGACGACTGGGAAGGTCAATTTGATTTCCTAAAAGATTATTGCAAGGTCGTCTACTTGCCACGTACGGCTGGTATCTCAACTACTAAGATCAAAAAAGATCTTGGACTAGGCGATTACAAAAAAGATTAGGACTACAAACTAAGATTGGGATGTCTAGACGATTCCAATCTTATTTTTTAGAGAGAAAGGAACTACTATGAATCAACAAGATTTAAAAAATGCGGTGGAAAAACGCCGGACGTTTGCCATTATTTCCCATCCGGATGCTGGTAAGACGACGATTACAGAACAACTATTGCTCTTCGGGGGCGTTGTGCGCGAAGCCGGAACGGTTAAAGCCCGTAAATCTGGCAATTATGCTAAGTCGGACTGGATGGAAATTGAAAAGAAACGTGGAATTTCGGTTACTAGTTCGGTTATGCAATTTGATTACGCTGGTAAACGAATTAACATCTTGGATACTCCTGGACATGAGGATTTCTCAGAAGATACTTATCGAACCTTGATGGCCGTGGATTCAGCTGTCATGGTAATTGACTCCGCCAAAGGGATTGAGCCCCAAACTAAAAAGCTTTTCCAAATTTGTAAAATGCGCGGTATTCCAATTTTCACTTTCATGAACAAGTTGGATCGGGATGGACGCGAACCCCTAGACTTGGTTAATGAATTGGAAGAAGTCTTAGGCGTAGAAGCTTATCCGATGAATTGGCCAATTGGAATGGGTAAGGGACTAGCCGGATTGTACGATATTTACAACAACCGCATTGAACTACATACTGATGAACCAGAATTTTTGGAACTTAATGCTGACGGCGAACTCAAAGAAAGCAATCCGATCGAAGAGGAAAGTGTTTTCCAAGACGCCATGATGGAAGTTTCTTTAATGAAAGAAGCTGGCAATCAATTTGATGAAGCCAAGATTGCTACTGGGGAATTGACTCCCGTCTTCTTTGGTTCGGCTTTGACTAACTTTGGGGTTAAGACTTTCTTGGATGCTTACCTCCAATATGCTCCTGCACCAACTTCACATAAAGATGAAGCCGGTGAAGAAATCGAACCAACTGAAGAAGAATTTTCAGGATTTGTTTTCAAGATTCAAGCTAATATGAATCCTAATCACCGTGACCGGATTGCCTTTTTGCGCATTTGCTCTGGAGAATTTGATCGTGGGATGGACGTCACTTTGAACCGGACGGGTAAAACTTTACGCCTTTCTAATTCCACTCAATTCATGGCAGACACACGTGAAAACGTGGAAACAGCGGTTGCGGGAGATATCATCGGACTTTATGATACGGGTAACTTCCAAATTGGGGATACTATTTACGCTGGCAAACATGCCATTCAATTTGAAAAATTACCACAATTTACACCGGAACTATTTATGCAAGTTTCCGCTAAAAACGTGATGAAGCAAAAGTCCTTCCATAAGGGAATCAAGCAATTGGTTCAAGAAGGAGCTGTCCAGCTTTATACTAACTACACTACTGGAGATTATATTCTCGGTGCCGTAGGTCAACTTCAATTTGAAGTTTTCCAATTCCGGATGCAAAATGAATACAATTCCGAAGTAGTTATGCAACCTATGGGTAAAAAGACTGCGCGCTGGATTGACCCAGAACAACTCGATGAAAAAATGTCGTCTTCACGTAACTTATTGGTTAAAGACCGTTATGGACAACCATTGTTCTTATTTGAAAACCAATTTGCAGAACGTTGGTTTGCTGGTAAATACCCAGATGTTAAACTAACGGCCAAACTCTAAAAACTAAATCTTTCTAAATTAACACCTCAAATGGGGTTAATTTTTTAGTTTTTAATATATAATGGTTAAGTTGTATCAAGAAATATCACGTGGAGGAACGATAGCATGAATCGTTTATGGGGTAAATTTCGACAGGGGCTAAATACTAAATTTGGCTTCTTCATGCTAATTACAGGTTTATTTTGGATTAAATCGTACATAGCATATCAAACAAAATTCACGTTGGGTGTTCAGGGTGGCATGCAAGAATTGATTCTCGCCATCAGCCCGCTGGGTTTTGCCATACTTTTGTTCGGGATTGGATTGTATATCCGTGGTAAGTGGGCCTACTGGTACATGATTATTATGGATACCATCTTATCGACTTGGCTATTTGCCAACATCCTTTATTATCGCGAGTTTTCAGATTTCATTACCTTTAATTTAATTAAGGGTTCTGGGTCAGCCTCCGATAATTTAGGAAAGAGTCTGATGGGAATTCTACGAACTACTGATTTCCTAGTTTTTATTGATGTAATTTTCGTTATTGCTATTTTAGCGTTTGGATTCGTTAAGATAGACCAAAGCAAGTTCAAGTTAATGAACTCCTTTGCGGTGACGGTCCTATCGATTGGGGTTTTAGCAGCTAACTTGGCTTTAGCTTATTCCAACCGTTCAGGATTATTGACGCGGACCTTTGATAATAACTACATTGTTAAGTACCTAGGACTACAAAGTTTCACTTTGTATGATGGGGTTAAGTCATTTGAAAACAGCAATAAGAAAAAGGAAGCTAAGGGTTCACAATTAGATCCGATTAAGAAGTTCATCAAAGAAAATAATGTTCCTGCTAATGTTGAATACAAAGGGGTGGCTAAGGGCAAAAATGTCATTATCATCCATTTGGAAAGTCTTCAACAATTTGTAATTAACAAAAAATGGAAAGGCGAAGAAATTACGCCGAACATTAATAAGTTCTACAAGGATAAAAATACTTTAGCCTACGACAACTTCTTCAATCAAGTTGGTCAAGGTAAGACGGCGGATGCCGAAATGATGCTGGAAAATTCCTTATTTGGTTTGGCAGAAGGTTCGGCGATGGTAACTGACGGGACCACCAATACTTTCCAATCGATGCCCGCTTTAATGCAACAAAATGGGTATTCGACGGCCGCTTTCCATGGGGATGTAGCTAGTTTCTGGAACCGAGACAACGCTTATAAGTCATTTGGTTACCAGTACTTCTTCAGTAAGCAATATTACACATTGAAGAAGGGCTACGTTAGTGGATACGGGATGAAGGATAAGCTCTTCTTACAACAATCGGCTAAGTACTTGGAACAATTACCACAACCGTTCTATGCTAAATTGATTACGGTCTCGAACCACTATCCATACGGAATCGAAAAGAAGAACGTTTCTATCGACAAATGGGATACCGGTGATTCAACCGTTGATCCGTATGTGCAAACTGCGCATTACTTAGATCAATCAATTGGGGAATTACTAAATTACTTGAAGAAAACTGGTTTGTACAATAAGAGCACCATCATGATGTATGGTGACCATTATGGGATTTCTAACAACCATAAGCCGGCCATTGCCAAGATCTTAGGTTTGAAGGGTGTAACCAACTATGATCTTGCCATGTTCCAAAAGGTTCCTTTCATGATTCATTCACCTGGTCTAAAGGGTGGTGTTAACCACAACTACAGTGGTGAAATTGATGTGATGCCAACCTTATTGAATTTACTCGGCATCAAGACGCCAGGCGCTTACCAATTTGGACATGATATTAATTCAAAACAATACAACCAGATTGTGGCGTTCCGAAATGGGGACTTTGTTTCGAAGAAGTATACCAAGTACGGGGGCGACCTCTACTTGACGGCCACTGGTGAACAAGTCACAGACGAAACACCTGCTCAAAAACAAGAAGTGAAAAAGATCCAAGATTACGTTAATAAAGAACTCGAATATTCAGATAAGATTATTAATGGTGATCTCTTGCGCTTTGCCAAGTTGGATTGGTTTAAGAAGGTTAATAAGTCAGACTACAGTTACAATATGAAGTCGGCGCTCGAACAACTAAATAAAGCTCAAAGTTCTAAGACGAGTTTGATTGAACAAAACCACGGCAAATCAACGTTGGATGATTATGAAACGGATGCTCCTGAACTAGAAAGCAATGCTGATAAATCATCTAGTTCAAGCAGTAGTTCTTCAGATAGCTCAGCTTCGAAGTCTTCAAGCAGTGATTCAAGTAGTAGCTCTAGTTCATCATCTGAAAGTAGTAAGTAACTTAAAGACTGAGAAGAGACCTTTAGGGGTGCTTCTCAGTTTTTTTATTAAGAGAGGAAGCGATTTTATGGCAAGTCATTTGATAATTCTACTATTAGTGGGACTAATGGCCGGAATTTTTGGAGCCATCCTGGGAATTGGGGGAGGAATGATTATTACTCCAGTTTTAACGGTGGCAATGGGATTAGATATTAAGTATGCGATTGGGGCTAGTATCATCGCGGTGATTGCAACGAGTTCGGGGGCAACCATTGCGTATTTAAAAGATGAGATGCTTAATTTACGAGTAGCGATGTTTTTAGAAATTGCGACGACCGTCGGGGCGATTGTTGGGGCAATTATGACCGGAATATTTAACTCGACCGTCCTTTTTGTGCTTTTTGGTTCATTCTTGGTATTTTCTTCTTGGAATATGTACCGCAAGTTGCGTCGCGGCGGTGGTGAAGAAGGTAGTACTAAAAATGATCGTTTAGCAAATCAACTCAACTTAAATGGTAGCTACTATGATAAAGCTCTTAAGAAAAATGTTGATTACCAAGTAGAAAATGTTCCCGGTGGTTCAGCCGTAATGTTTGGGGCCGGATTAGCCAGTGGATTATTAGGAATTGGTAGTGGAGCTTTCAAAGTTATGGCAATGGATAACATTATGAAGATGCCACTTAAGCCTTCTAGTGCTACCAGTAATTTGATGATGGGAGTCACCGCTGCTGCCAGTGCCATGGTCTATTTCTTTAACGGTTCCATTCATGCTGATATCGCAGGACCATTAGCGATTGGAATTTTATTTGGAGCTCAATTGGGAAGTCGAATTATGCAACATCTACAACCCCGTTGGATTCGAATGATTTTTATTCCCGTTCTTTTATATATGGGATTGCAAATGATTCTTAAAGGATTTGGGGTGAACATCTAATGAATGCTAAAAAACAAGAGATGCAACACGTGGAATTAGTCATTGGGCGTGTCCTTCAAGTGGGAGTATATATTTCAGCGCTAGTGATTCTATTAGGAATTGGTCTATGGTTATTTAAGAATGGTTCTGGATATTCGGGGGCTTTACCGACTCGGATTACGCCTATCTTTCATGGGGTGTTAGCTTTTAAACCTTATGCGGTTTTGATGTTTGGAATTTTCTTATTAATTTTGACACCCGTTCTACGAGTAATTGTTTCAATTTATGCCTTTGCTAAAGAAGGCGACCGTTTGTACGTGGTCATTACTACAATCGTACTAGTAATTCTAATTATTGGTATGGCAATTGGTTATCGCGGATAAAAAAAGAAGAGGTTAGGTAAACCATAATTGGTTTACCTAACCTCTTTTTATTATTTAATCTTTTTTAGGAGCACCAGTAATTTCAATTTGATCATCTTTAATCTTAGCGTTTAGTTGCTTTTCTGCTGGATGGTCAAGATAAAAGTCCGCGATGCGATCTTCAATTTGTTCTTGAATTACCCGACGCAATGGGCGAGCACCCATCTTAGGATTGTAGCCTAAATCAACTAAGCGTTCTTCAACTGGTTTGGTTACATCAACGTGTAGTCCTTGGGTTGCCAACATGCTATTAACGTCTGCAATCATTAAGTCGACAATTTGCATTAAGTTTTCCTTAGTTAAGGCTTGGAACTCAACAATGTCGTCAAAACGGTTCAAGAATTCAGGCTTGAAGTAATTTCCCAGTTTGTCAAGGACGGAGTGGGTCTTACCTTGAGCAGCTGCTCCAAAACCAACATCAGCTTGTACGTCACCAGTTCCGGCATTAGAAGTCATAATAATGATGGTATCTTTGAAGCTTACTGTCCGACCTTGTGAATCAGTTAGACGACCATCATCCAAGATTTGCAAGAACATATGCATGACATCTGGGTGAGCTTTTTCCACTTCATCTAGGAGAACTAAGCTGTATGGATGACGACGAACTTGTTCAGTTAATTGACCCGCTTCTTCGTAACCAACGTACCCTGGAGGCGAACCGATTAATTTTGATATTGAATGAGGCTCCATGTACTCACTCATATCAAAGCGAATCATAGAATCCTTAGAACCAAACAATTGTTGCGCAAGTTGCTTAGCTAACTCAGTCTTACCAACTCCGGTAGGACCGACGAAGAGGAAGGAACCAATCGGACGACCAGTTCCGTTTAAACCAATCCGGTTACGACGAATGGCCCGAGAAATCTTATCGACAGCTTCATTTTGTCCAATGACGTGATCTTTCAAGTTTTCTGAAAGATTTTGAAGTTGTTCTTGTTCCTGCTTTTGCAAGTCACCAACTGGAATGTCAGTCTTAGTTTCGATAATCTTTTCCATATCTTCTTCAGTGACCGTTGGTTGTTCTTCGCTACTTGTTGCACCATCTTTGTTCTTTTCAAGCTTAGAAACTTGATCACGGTAGTAAGCTGCTTTTTCGTAATCTTCTGATTGAAGGGCAGCTTTCTTTTGAGCTTCCGCTTCATCAATCTTCTTTTGAATGGTTTCTGGATCAGCGATGTTAATCGTTAGATTCTTCTTAGAACCAGCTTCATCAAGGAGGTCGATGGCCTTATCAGGAAGGAAGCGATCTTGAATGTAGCGTTTTGATAATTTTACGGCTGCTTCGATTGCATCATCCGTGTAGTGAACATGATGATAATCTTCGTATTTCTTTTGAATTCCTTTTAGAATCTTAATAGCTTCTTCTTCACTAGGTTCATCGACTTGTACTGGTTGTAAACGACGGGCAAGGGCCGCATCCTTTTCAATGTCCCGGAATTCTTTAAGCGTTGTAGCACCGACTAATTGGAAGTCGCCTCGGGCAAGGGCTGGTTTAAGAACGTTACCAGCATCCATGCCGCCTTCAGCATTACCAGCGCCAACAATTTCATGGATTTCATCGATGAAGACGACCATGTCTTTGTTAGCTTGAACTTCTTTCATTAGTTGTTGCATACGTTGTTCGAATTGACCACGAATTCCAGTACCTTGAACTAGAGAAACTACGTCCAAACGCACGATTTGTTTATTAACTAGCTTTTGAGGAACAGAACCTTCCACAATCCGCTGAGCCAATCCTTCTACGACAGCAGTTTTACCAACCCCAGCTTCACCAATTAAAACTGGGTTATTTTTAGTACGACGGTTTAGAATTTCAATGACCCGTTCAATTTCGCTGTCACGACCAATCACGGGATCAATCTTACCTTGTTTAGCTAAATCAGTTAGGTTCAAGCCATACTGACTTAAAAGTGATCCGCCGTTGCCACGGTTGTTAGGATTACCACCTGAACCATTTCCACCACCTGGTTGAGTAGGGGGAACTTGTTGTCCATAGAGGTTTTCGGGTTGTCCCATATTGCCGCCTTGCATCGCACGGAAGATGTCATCTAAGTTTCCAAATCCAAATGGATCTTGTGCCATACGAGCACCTCCGTTTCTATTAATGTTATTATTTCGTTGATTTTTTAAAAGTTGATAGCAATTCTGACACAGATTAACTTCTGTACGTTGACCATTCACGTTCGTATAGAGGTGAATGCTTGCTTCGTTCTTTTGACAGTTTTGACAAAGCATCTGCTGTCTCCCTTCTTTCAAAAATGTGAAACGATAATTAGTCAAATGATGTTTGACCAATATTGACCATACCTAAATTATACACACTCTATTTCAGAGTGCAAGTAGTTTGATTTGAAAAAAAGATGGATAATTAGGTAATATTATTGTTGATAACAAAGTACTTAATGGTATAGAATAAATAGACCGAAGTGAGGTGACAACATGCGAGATTATTTACAGCTTTTGAATGATTTGAAGGATGGTTCAATCAAAGAGCTAAAGATTACTGCAGAGGAGTTCCAAGATTTCCAGCCACGTTTTATGGAATTTCCTGAAAGAAAGCAAGTAATTGGAAAAGCAGACCGTGGCGGGATTGTTGTTTATCACTTTGAACGTATCAAAGATAAATAACGGATTTATTTAAGTTTTATGTAAGGGCTTGCTTTGCAACTAATAAATTGATATTATTCTTATCAAAGGCTTATAAATAATTAGTGTACGTTCACTACTTATTTGGGTCAAAAATATATGTGTAATCAAAAGGAGATATTTTATTATGGAAAAACGCGACTTTCATGTAATTGCAGAAACAGGTATTCATGCACGTCCAGCAACATTGTTGGTACAATCAGCTAGCAAATTCAACTCAGACATTCAATTAACTTACAAAGACAAATCAGTTAACTTGAAGTCAATCATGGGTGTTATGTCACTTGGTGTTGGCCAAGGCGCAGACGTTACTATCTCAGCTGATGGTGATGACGAAGCAGACGCAATCGCAGCACTTGAAGATACAATGAAAAAGGAAGGACTATCTGACTAATGGCTGGCACATTAAAAGGTATTGCGGCCAGTGATGGGATTGCCATTGCTAAAGCATATTTGATGGTGGATCCAGATCTTTCTTTTGAAAAGAAAAACATTACTGACGTTGATGCAGAAATCAAACGCCTTCATGATGCTTTGGAAAAGTCTAAAGAAGAACTTTCACTCATCAAAGCTAAGGCTGCAGAAAACCTTGGTGCTGAAGAGGCAGAAGTTTTCGAAGCTCATTTAACCATTCTTTCTGATCCAGAATTGATTGGTAATATTGAAGACAAAATTAAAAACGACACAATTAATGCAGAAGAAGCTACTAAAGAAGTTACGGATAACTTTATTTCAATGTTTGAAGCAATGACTGATAATGCTTATATGCAAGAACGTGCCGCAGATATTCGTGACGTTACTAAACGTTTGATGAGTCACTTGTTGGGTGTGGAACTTCCTAACCCCGCTTTGATTGATTCAGAAGTCGTTATTGTTGCGCACGACTTGACTCCAAGTGATACAGCTCAATTGGATCGTCGTTACGTTAAAGGCTTTATTACAGATATTGGTGGTCGTACATCACATTCTGCAATCATGTCTCGTACCCTTGAAATTCCAGCAGTTGTTGGTTCTGAAAAGGCTACTACTAGCGTAAAACAAGGCGAAATGATGATTGTTGATGGACTTACTGGGGATGCAATTATTGCACCTACTGATGACGAAATCAAAGCTTATCAACAAAAGGGTGAAGAATTTAAGGCTCAAAAAGCTGAATGGGAAAAACTTAAGAATGAAAAGACCGTTTCAAAAGACGGCGTTCATTTTGACTTAGCTGCTAACATCGGTACACCGGATGATTTACAAGGTGTTCTTGACAATGGTGGTGAAGCCGTTGGTTTGTTCCGTTCTGAATTCTTATACATGAATGCTTCCGAATTACCATCAGAAGATGAACAATTCGAAGCTTATAAGAAGGTTGTTGAAGGCATGAACGGCAAGCAAGTTGTTGTTCGTACAATGGATATCGGTGGAGACAAGGAACTTCCTTACTTACCACTTCCAGAAGAAATGAACCCATTCTTGGGTTATCGTGCAATCCGAATTAGTTTGGATCGTACAGATTTATTCCGTACACAACTTCGTGCTTTGCTCCGTGCTTCGGCATTCGGTAAGCTAGCAATTATGTTCCCAATGATTGCTACAGTAGCCGAATTTAAGAAGGCCCGTGCTATCTATGATGACGAACGTCAAAAGATGGTCGATGCTGGACAAGAAGTTGGTGAAATCCAAGTCGGTATGATGATGGAAATCCCAGCTGCTGCTATGATTGCTGATAAGTTGGCTAAGTATGTAGACTTCTTTAGTATTGGAACAAACGATTTGATTCAATACTCATTCGCTGCTGATCGTGGTAACGAAAAGGTTTCATACTTGTATCAACCATATAACCCATCATTGCTTCGCTTAATCAAGCAAACTATTGATGCTTCACATGCTGAAGGCAAGTGGACTGGTATGTGTGGTGAAATGGCCGGCGATCAAATCGCTGTTCCAATTTTAATGGGACTTGGTTTAGACGAATTCTCAATGAGTGCAACTTCAATCTTGAAGACCCGTTCATTGATGAAGAAGTTAACAACTGACGATATGAAGAAGTTAGCTGAAAAGGCTGTTACAGAAGCTGAAACTAACGAAGATGTAATCAAGTTAGTTCAAGAAACTGTTGACAACATTTAATCTAAAGCAAACTATTTTAGAACCGCTGACCTTAGTGTCGCGGTTCTTTTTTATTCTCTAGGAGGAAAATCAATGAAATTAAAATTAAAGTCGGGAGCCCAAATCTTTTTTGAAGATGAAGGACAAGGTACACCTATTCTGTTTTTAACGGGCTTTGGAGGCAATACTGAAATTTGGTCGGGACAAGTGAACTTCTTTTTGCAAAGAGGCTATCGAGTGATTCGATTAGATTATCTAAATCATGGTCAATCTGATCGAGTAGATGGTGAACTTCAAATCGGAGATTTAGCGGATGAAGTTCTACAATTAGTAGATTATTTACAATTAAAAGAACCCATCGGAATTGGTAACTCGATGGGAGCAGCAGTATTGTGGAATATTATTAACCTTCGAGGCTGGGATTTCTTGAGTAAGGCCATCTTTGTGGATCAGTCACCTAAGATGTTAAATGACCAACAGTGGCACCTCGGATTTAAAAATTTAGCGGAGGATAATTTTGATGAAGTAATGAACGAACCGATTGTCCGTCCAGCCTATAAACACATTGATGATTTTGTCTTCAAAAATTCTAAGGCCATTGATTCGGCCTATCCATTTTCTCAACCTCGGAACCGAGCTTTGGTTAAGGGGCATGCGAAAAAGGATTGGCGCTTTGTCTTAGAACAGGCGACGAAACCAGTGTTGTTTATAATGGGGGAAAAAAGCCCCTTCTTTGATAGCACCAAGACCGCTGAACTATCTGCCTTAAATGCTAATATCACGGTTAATGTAATGAAAAATGTGGGGCACATTCCGATGGCAGAGGATCCCACTGAATTCAATCGATTAGTATTACAATTTGTCTAAGGTTGACGGGCGAGGTTTGCATATCACATTTTAAACCAATATAATTAACACCAACACATAGTTATTTAGTATGGAAAGGGAGATTTGCTGTGAATATTGGATTATTTACCGACACCTACTTTCCGCAGGTAAGCGGAGTAGCTACATCGATAAAAACACTACGAGACCAGCTTGAAAAGCAAGGTCATCAAGTGTATATCTTCACTACTACAGATCCTAAGGTCGATACCAATGTATACGAACGGAACATCTTTAGGTTTACGAGTGTTCCGTTCGTATCTTTTACAGATCGGAGGATTGCAGTTAGTGGATTTATTCGGGCTGCTCAGCTGGCCAAAGAGTTAAACTTGGACATTGTTCACACGCAAACTGAGTTTTCACTAGGCTGGATGGGAAAGTTTGTGGCTAAGTCTTTGAAAATACCACTTATTCATACATATCACACCATGTACGAAGACTACTTGCACTACGTTGCTAATGGTAAATTGCTCAAGCCATATCATGTTAAACAGATGACGCGGGCCTTTTGTTATCATATCGACGGAATTGTTGCTCCTAGTGAACGAGTTTTAGATACGATTGAAGGATATGGCATTAACGTTCCGATTCGAGTAATCCCAACGGGGGTCAACCTAGAACAGTATCAAAAACCAAACAAGCGTAAGCAGTGGCGAGAAAAATTGGGTTCCGACGAAAGTAGTCCTATTCTTCTTTCACTAAGTCGTTTAGCCTACGAGAAGAATATTCAAGAAGTGATTGATAGTTTTCCAGCCATCTTAAAAGAGGTACCCAATGCACAACTGCTAATTGTAGGGGATGGGCCAGCGCGCACCAGTCTGGAAAACCAAGTGCATGACTTACATTTAGAAGATAGTGTCCAATTTACCGGAGAAATCAACAATGATCACGTCTATGGTTTTTATCAACTAGCTGATTTATTTGTTTCAGCTTCAGATACTGAATCACAAGGTCTTACATATATTGAGGCTTTAGCATCGAACTTAAAGGTGGTTGCTAAGTCAGGTCCTTATACAGATGAACTACTAGATGATATTTCTTTAGGAAAAGTGTTTAATACTGAAGATCAATTAGTAGCTGCAATCAAGGACTACATTGAACATCCAGATGCTTATAATGATCCAGCACCACGTGAAAAGAAACTCTATGAGATTTCAGCGGATTATTTTGGTAAGCAAGTTGTTGATTACTATAGTAGTGCAATTAGTACACATACAGATTTAGAGTTAGACGAAGATTCTGAATAGAATCGGGGTTAAAATCAGAATAATTTTGTTTAATGTTAGGGGTTAAGGTATGCCAATTAAGGTCAACATGTTTTCATCAGCTAGTAAGGTAAAGGGGCAAGGTGTCGGCAGTGCGTATGAAGAACTCATTCGTTTGTTGAAGACCCATTTTCCAAAGCAAATCGATGTTTCAATCAATAAATTTACTAAGGCTGATATTAGTCACTATCACACCATCGACCCTAATTTCTATTTATCAACCTTTTCTAAAAAAAGGGGAATTAAGGTCGGTTATGTGCACTTTTTACCGGAAACGATTGAGGGAAGTTTAAATATTCCACAACCTTTCCGTTCTATTTTTTATAAATACATTATCTCGTTTTATAAGCGAATGGATCATATTGTAGTGGTGAACCCCACATTTATTGATAAATTAGTTGCTTATGGGATTAGTCGGGATATTATTACTTATATTCCCAATTTTGTCCGTAAGAATGAATTTTACCGTTTTACAGAGGCAAATCGGGATGCGGTACGGGAACGTTTGGAGGTTAATAACCGTTTTACCGTGCTAGGCATCGGACAAGTCCAAGAACGTAAAGGGGTTAAAGATTTTATCAAACTTGCGGAGAATAACCCTGATAAGTATTTTATCTGGGCAGGAGGTTTTTCATTTGGTCGATTAACCGATGGATATGCCGATTTGAAGCAGGTGGTTGATAATCCACCTCGTAATTTAAAATTTACGGGGATTGTAGATCGTAATGCGTTGGTAGAATACTATAATGCGGCCGACCTATTTCTATTACCTTCATACAACGAGTTATTTCCAATGTCGGTTTTAGAAGCCTTTAGCTGTGGTGTTCCAGTCATGTTGAGGGACTTAGAGTTGTATCATTCCATTATTAAGGGGTACTATATACCTACTCAAGATTATGAGGATATGAATACTCAACTCAAATTAGTATCAGAAGATAAAGAAAGGCTGAATAAGTTTAAGCAGCTATCAGACGAAGCTTCGGAAGAATACTCTGAAGACCATCTAGCTGATATATGGTTAGACTTTTATTCATCTTTGACCAAATAGGGGGAGTTTATCTATGTCAAGGAGGAATAAAGTAGTCCTTGCGGTGATGATTCTAGCTGGTATTATAATTTTTGGCTTTTCATTACGAAACGTTAATTTGAATCAGATGGCACGGGATGTTGTCCACTTGAATATGTGGTGGCTACTTGTAGCTTTAGGATGCATTGTGTTATACCTCGGGTTAGAAGCAGTAGCTACCAAAATGTTGATTCAAAGTAACGGGGATCGTTTATCATGGAGGGATGCTATCCGAATTCCACTAATTGAACAGCTGTTTAACGGGATCACACCCTTTTCATCAGGGGGACAACCCGCTCAATTGGTGGCTTTAATGCAAAATGGGATTGAAGGAGGTCGAGCGAGCTCGGTACTACTAATGAAGTTTGTGGTATTCCAGTCTATGGTCGTCATCAACTTCATTTTTAGTTTATTGATCGGCTTTCAGTACCTTGAAGAGAAAATCCGTTTCTTATCTTGGTTTGTCTTATTTGGCTTTTTAATCCATTTAGCGGTGATTATTGGCTTGTTGATGATTATGTATTGGCATAACTTCACTAAGCGGCTGATATCGGCTATTTTTATACCAATTAAGCATTTTGTCAGTAAGGAACGTTACACAACTTGGAAGGTTACGTTAAATGAGAAGGTCGACTCCTTTTATCAAGAGAGTGTCAGGATGAAATCACAGTGGAGATTACTAGCTAAAGTAGCCCTGGTGACTTTCTTACAACTGCTTTTCTACTATCTAATCCCGTATTTTATCCTATTAGCTTTAGGAAAAAGCGATGTTAATATCGTAATGGTTACTTGTTTACATGTGCTAATCTTCATGGTTATCTCTTTATTTCCAATTCCAGGGGGAGCGGGGGGAGCCGAATACGGCTTTAGTGTCATCTTCGCTCAGTTTGTTGGTAATAATAGTAAGTTAGTCTTAGCTATGATGATCTGGAGAATCCTAACCTATTACTTCGGAATGTTCGCTGGGATGGTAGCAACTGTAGTTAAACCACATAAAGTAAACCGCGTAAAAGTAGTTAAAAACGAGTGATTTCACTCGTTTTTATTTTTTTTTCAAAAAAGGGTTGACCAATCCCCGTTATCTTGATAATATATTTAAGTGCTCTTCTGAAGGGCACGTACGACTGGTTAAACTTCAAATCTTGATAAAAAAGAAATGAAAAAAGTTCTTGACAAGATATAACGAAGTTTGGTAAACTGGTCAAGCGAGGTTAACGCCTCGGTCGTTGAGAACAAGAAATTGTTTAAAAAAACTTTTAAAAAGTTGTTGACAATAATTGCTCTCGATGATATAGTTAAATAGTTGTCAAAAGCGCTAACAACGTTGATATGACAACGATAGTAGACCTTTGAAAACTGAACAAAATTTTGACAATCAATAGTGTAGGGTCT
>PPYF01424584.1_pt1 | contig 68608 bp, 65 predicted proteins | sample 1559871 | NCBI WGS metagenome assembly PPYF01 (sample SAMN08240021, study PRJNA423297) | Human gut metagenome, whole genome shotgun sequencing project.
TTTGTTATAGAAAACAGAAAATCGCTATGCCACAGCCTCGGCAGGCCATCGCGTAGCGATTTTGTTCAATTCCAATTTGTCGAATAGATGAGATTTATTATGGCAAAGAACTAATTTAATATCGAACACCTAAAGGTGGCATGGAAATTATAAAACCATGACCACCTTTTTTGTTACAAAAAATCAAGAAAAAGGAGATTGAAATTATGTTACAGAACAATGAAAAAACAGCAGAGGTATTAATGGCAGAGAAGATTGTGGAGCAGGCAAAGGCAAGGCTTGCAGAAGCTAAGAGAAAGGCAAGTCAGCAGAAGCGCAAAGAGGAAAATCAGCACAAGTACATGATGGGTGGTATTGTTCATAAATACTTTCCAGAGTGCTACCAGTTTGACGAGCAGGAGATGAACAGAATTATTGCTTCAGGGATGAAGTCGGAGCAGTGCCAGCGCATTATTGAAATCGTGAAAAAGGAAAGTGCTGAAAAGCGTGAGAATGCAGTTGTAAAAGCTGAAAGTGAGGTGGCAGGGGATGAAGGTACTGGCAAGAGCGAAAATGCCTAAGACCAGTCAACGAGATTTTCTCGTTGCGCACAGATATACCATCTGCGATGGTATGTGCGCTCTCCGAGGGGTCTTGCAGACAGCTGTTGCCTGCCGAGGGCAGTCAAAAGGGAACACTGCGCTTTCCCTTCGGTGCAGAGGGCGCACCTACCCATTTGCATACTTTGCGTTCAGTGAAGCTCCAAAGAGCGGAGCTTCACTGTTCACAAAGTCAGCCGATACCGCACAATCCACAGTATCGGTCTGCCACAGCCTATGCAGGAGAGTGAGGTGTGGCTATGGCAGTTAAAAACCTAAGTACCCGAGTTGCCATTATCGGAAGAGGTGCAAAGTGCAGAGGTGGTTCATCCGCAGTTGACAAGTCTGCATATATCAGCCGTACCACCATGTACTCTGAATATGACGGAACAACCTATTACCCGAAGTATACCGAGGATTTGGTGCATAATGAGGTCATGCTTCCGGTCAATGCACCAGCAGAATATTCAGACCCATCGGTGCTATGGAACTCCGTTGAAATGAGGGAGAGTAAATCTGCCAAAGCACAGCTGGCGAGGTCATATAAAATCAATCTGCCGAATGAGTGGAGTTATGAGCTTGCCATAGAGGTAATGAGGGATTATGTGAAAAGGAACTTTGTGGATGACGGAATGTGTGCGCAGTTTGCCATCCATGACTCTGAAAATCCGAATACGCACCAGCGTAATCTTCACTGCCATATTATGCTTACCATGCGTCCTATTTTGGAAGATGGTTCATGGGGAGATAAGCAGAAGAAGATTTATGCACTGGACGCAGACGGAAACAAGATAAGAAAAAAGAATGGGCAATATAAATGCACCACGCAGGATGTGACTGGATGGAACAGCAGGGAGAATGCCAGGAAGTGGCGCAAGGATTTAGCTGACACCATAAATGCGGTCAATGATAAAAACGGATTAAGGGAGAATTTTTGGGAGCATAGGTCATTTGCGGAGCAGGGGCTTGATACCATACCACAGATACATTTGGGAGAGAAAGCCAGTGCGCTGGAAAGGGCAGGAATACAGACCGAGAGAGGAAATGTCAACCGCAGGATAATGGAGCAGAATAAGGCTATTCTTACTGCAAAAATGCTTGTGGCAAAGGCAGAGGAACAGTTGCAGAAGCTTGTTAATTCCAAGCCAGTTGAAGCAGTACGAAATACTGCAAATGAAGTCCTTGATATGATTAGGGCAGTTGTCGGCAAAAAGGGCAGACTGGAATTGCCAGTAATCAAGAGCAAATATGTGAGGAAGATTTCACAAAGACAGGCTTTGCAGGAGCAGGACAGAATGGAGAGGTTTGTTGTTGCAAATCAGATTGAGAGCTTTGAGCAGTTGCAGGAGTTTAAGACGCAGCGAGAGCCAGCCTATGAGAAGTTGTCAGCGGAGCGACAGCAAATTGCGGAGCAGATAGCAAGACTGGAGCAGTTGCTTGTGGCATACAGCGAGTATGAACCTTATATCGTGTATCATAAGACCAGTAATTCACTGAAAGGATTTGCCAAGCGTAAATATGATAAGGAGCATGAAACGGAGCTTAGAGATTACGACAGTTATCGTGCAGAATTGAAGAAAATGCTGTCCTCTGATGAGAAGATTACACCGAAGAAATGGACAGCGGAAAAGACGAAACTGGAAGAACGATTGCAGGAGAGCAATCCCGACTATGCAAGAGTGGTTACGGAGCTTGCGTCAACAGAGGTTATTGAGCATAACAGAAAAATGCTTGCCATGACCCGAGAAGCCGAGAAGAAACAGCATAGTCAGATACACAGCAGGAAGAAAAATGAACAGTCATTATGACAGTGAGAGGGCAGTTTACAAGCATTGGTTTGTAGCTGTCCTTTTTGCGTGAAGGGAGAAGAACATGGAAGAAAGCAAGAAAGTGAATACAGAGCATTTCAAGAAAAAGATAGGTAATACCACTTATCGGGTAAGAGTGCATTTTCCGCAGAATACCAAGCGGACTTTTACGGACAGCGTGAATACGCTGATTATGAATGAATGTACCAGCAAAAAGAAATAAATCCACATCCTACATTGACAAATCCTCACAGAAGATACCCTGCTTTCTGCTATGGAACGTGCAGGAAATGAAGAACTGACCGAAGATACAGAGAAGAAAGGACTTGGTACTCCGGCAACAAGGGCAGCAATCATTGAAAAACTGATTCAGTCTGGCTTTGTGAAAAGAGAAAAGAAAAATCTGGTACCGACAGATGATGGCAATGTACTGATTACGGTTCTGCCGGATGAGATTAAATCTCCGAAGATGACAGCAGAGTGGGAAATGGCATTGAATCACATTGCCCAGAATACAGAGACAGCAGATGAATTCCTAAATGGGATTACAGAGCTGATGCAGGAACTGGTTGCCAGATATCAGGGGATTTCAGAAGAGAAGAAAAATCAGTTTCAGGGAAAAGCAAAAGGAGAAGTCATTGGCAAATGTCCCCGTTGTGGAGCTGATGTCCGGGAAGGAAAAGTAAACTTTTACTGTTCTGACCGGAATTGTGCTTTTACCTTGTGGAAGAATGATAAATTCCTTGCAAGCCAGGGGAAAAAGATGGATAAGACGACAGCAAAGAAGTTCCTGTCTAAAGGAAAAATCCATTATAAGGATCTGGTATCAAGAAAAACAGGGAGACAGTATGAAGCAACTGTGGAAATGGTTGATCCCGGCGAGGGAAATGTGCAGTTCAATCTGAGTTTTCCGCAACGATAAGTAGTGTATTGCAGGCAGTCTAAGGACTGTCTGTTTTAATACAAATATTATGAAAGAGAGGACCTTAGCATGAAGAAAAAAGGTAATTTTAGAAAAGTAGTATCTGGCTTGCTGGCAGGCATGACAATGCTTAGTACAGTGCTGTCTCCGATGACGGCATATGCAGCGGAGATCCGGCCAGAGGAAAAACCTCCACTTTATGAGGAAGTGAAAGACCTTCTGGATGAAGATGAGGTGGTGACTGCCAAAGATTATGAAATCGAAACAGGCAGTGTATTTGATGTGAAATCAGACTACACAGGACTGGAAATCAAGGATGATAACAAGGTCAAAGTCACATTTGAGGAAGCAAAGAACAAAAAGAATGAGGATTTTACGACAGATCATGCGGACACTTACAAAGCGGTCTATTATGTGGAACCGGTAAATCAGGAGCATCCGAAGTACCAGATCAGCCGAAACCTGATTGTGCGTGAGAAAGAAACAGAAGTACAGACAGAGGCTGCAGGGAGTGAAGCAGTGACTGAATCCGAAACAGCTGGCAGTGAACAGCAGACAGAAGAAGCGGAGGATTCAGAAGCAGAATCGGAGATTACCGATATTGACGCTGATGAATTTGATGATTTGGTAGAGCAGGCACAGAATCAGGATACCTATGATGAAGAATCAGGGTTAGAGCTTCATGATGTTTTGGAACAGGCAGGAGACGAAGGTGTGGATCTTGAGGCTATGGAAGAAGGAGAGATTGCAACATTTGAAGCAGTTTCAGCTTATTCAGCAAGAAGTACACAGCAGGTAACAATTGAAAAAGGACCACTGTATAGATATGCAGATTATAATCTTGGAACCTATCTGACAGAGCCGTACTATATCAGCTACGGAAACGTCAGAGCAATTGCGTATTGTGTACAGCCAGCTAAGCCAGGACCTGGATCTGGAAATTATACAATTACAAAGATTGGAGACAATCAGGCGTTAGCAAAAGTGTGTTATTACGGCACAGATGCCGCAGGGAGCGAAAGCTTTTTTGCGAATAAACACACGGATTTTTCAGAAGGAAAAAGATTCATCATCATTCACATGGCTGCATCATATGCCAACGGAAGCAGTGATGCATTTTACGGAACCAATGCTACAGGAGAGGCTTTGGCAAAAGAACTCTATAATTATTGTGTGAATAAGCCGGAAATACCAGATGTAGCGATGTCATTTTCAAAGCCGGATGTAAAAGCTTATGTAGATAGAAATGTTCAGAGAACGGAGAACATTAAGTTCAACGCATCTTCCCAGCAGAAAATCACAATGGACTTACCAAAAGGAGTAAAGCTCCATAATGTATCTACTGGAACCGTAAGTGCGGCAGGTGCAAGCGTAACAATTGGAGGAGGAACCACGTTTTATCTCTCAGCTCCTCTGACACAGACAAGAGATGTAAGTGATACTTTTTCTGCAAAAATGAAGGGAAGTATTACAAAAGATTATTCAGCATATAAATTGACTACGAATGCAAGTGTTCAGGATCTGGCATTTGTATTTGGAGAAGGTGTTGCTGATGAAAAATATGTAAGCTTAAAGGTCTCATGGATTGAACAGGCTACGATCGAAATCGTAAAGAAAGACGATACAGCGAATGTCAATCTTGCAGGTGCAGTATTTGGCGTTTACAGCGATGAGGCTTGTACAAAGCTGATCACTCAGATGCCGGCAACAGATAAGAATGGAAAATCTTCTGTTACGATCATCAAGACACAGGATACTGTTTATCTGAAAGAGATCACAGCACCACAGGGATATGTAGTAAATGCAACGGCAACAAATGTAAAACTGGTAGCAAGTAAGACCTCAGCTGTAACCGTGGAAAATAAGGAACAGATGGCAGAGCTTACCATTTACAAAGAAGGACAGGTTCTGACCGGAGCAGAGGTCAGTGAAAATGGAACGGTATTTCAGTATGAAAACCGCAGACAGAAAAACGCAGTATATAACGTGTATGCCGGGGCAGATATCGTAACTGCTTATGGTACAAAAGTGTACAGCAAAGGTGACCTTGTAAAAGAAAACCTGACAACAGGTGAGAATGGTTCTGTCACACTGAAAAACCTGCATCTTGGAACCTACGTGGTAAAAGAAACAAAAGCACCGGACTCTTTCTATAACGGCAGCGAAGAAAAGTCAGTGACTCTAACTTATGCTGGTCAGAACAAAGAAGTTGTATTTGCAGATGTGACTTTTAACAACGAGAGACAGAAAGCAGATGTTTCTGTAGTAAAACAGGATAAAGACACCAAGAAACCACTGAAAGGCGGTATTTTTGCTCTGTATGCATCCGATGATATTAGAAATGCAGACGGAACCGTTGTTGTGAAAAAAGGAACACTGATTGAGAAAGCAACTACTGGAGCAGATGGAACTGCAAAATTCACAGCAGATCTTCCGATTGGATATTCCTATTCAGTAAAAGAAGATCAGGCGCCGGAAGGCTATGTAAGAAATACAGAAGATGTGTATACGTTCAAGTTTTCTTACACCAATGATAAAGAAGCAACCGTATCATTTGCCCATACCTTTAGCAATGACCGTGTGACAGCAAAGATCAATTTATTCAAAGTTGATAAAGAAACAGGAAAAGCAGTACCGCAGGGAGATGCCACATTGAAAAGTGCAGTTTATGGACTGTATGCCCGTGAAGATATCGTGCATCCGGACGGAGCAACCGGAACTATTTATAAAGCAGGAGAACAGGTAGCTTCTCTTACAACAGATGACAAAGGACAGGCTTCTGTAAATGGCTTGTATCTTGGCAAATATTATATCAAAGAGATTACACCGCCGACCGGATACCTGGCAGATACAGAAGAGCATGATCTTACGTGTAGTTATGAAGGAGATATGACAGCAGAAGTAAAAAGAGAGTGCGCTTCCAGTGAGCAGGTCGTCAAACAGCCATTCCAGATCATCAAAGCAGCCAACAATGGAAAGACAGATGCAGATCTGTTATCCGGAGCTGGATTTACAGTTTATCTGAAATCTTCCCTTACAAAGAAAGCAGATGGAAGCTATGATTTTGATTCTGCCAAACCAGTAGTAAGTGGAGAAAATGGAGCAACGGAGATTTTCACAGATGAAAAAGGATATGCCTGCAGTATTCCATTACCATTTGGAAGCTATATTGTGCGTGAAACTACAACACCGCACAATTACAAGCCAGTTGATGATTTTGAAGTGAATATCACAGAGCATCATCCAAATGAGCCGCAGATCTGGCGAGTGCTTCTGGATAAAGAGTTTAAGGCAAAACTGAAAATCGTGAAAAAAGACGATGAAACAAAGAAATCCGTCCTGATTGCAGGAACAGAATTTAAGGTATATGACCTGGATAATAAAAAGTATGTTGAGCAGGTAACAACTTACCCAGTGACAACAACCCATAAGTCCTATTTTACGGACAATCAGGGGTATCTGATCATGCCGAAGAATCTGAAAATCGGACATTACCGGATTGAGGAAGTCAACGCACCGGAAGGGTACACAATCAACAAGAATTATGTAGAGATTGCAGTGGATGCAAACACAGCATACCAGATGGATTCTGAAAGCGGAGATGCCATTATTACGGTAGATTACGAGAACCATCCGGTAAAAGGAAAGCTGACGATTTATAAAAAAGGTGAGATGCTGACCGGATTTAAGAAAGATTTTGTTTATGAAGAAAGATACCTGAAGGGTGCAGAATTTAATGTCTATGCAGCTGAAAATATCTATACACCGGATTACCAGAAAGATGAAAACGGAAACAGACAGCTGATCTATGCAAAAGATGCACTGGTAACAACGGTAACGACTGGGGAAGACGGAAAAGCAGTTGCTGATAACCTGCCACTTGGTTCTTACTATGTAGTAGAAAAGACTGCACCGGAAGGATTTGTCCTGAACCATGACAGATCAGAAGTCGCATTTGTCTATGCCAATCAGGATACACCGGTAATTGAACAGGAAGTGACTGTTGGCGATGACCGACAGAAAGTTGCGATTCAGGTAGAAAAACAGGATGCAGAAAATGGTGCAACCGTAGCAGGAGCTGTCTTTGGTATCTATAACAAAGCGGATATTAAGGTGGATGGAAAAGTAATCGTGAAAGCAAACACACTCTTACAGGAAATGACTTCTGATAATGATGGTCTTGCAGTATGTACGCTGGATCTGCCACTTGGACAGTATTATGTGAAAGAGTTAAAAGCACCGGCTGGATTTGTATCCTCTGATGAAGTGCTGAATCTGGATGCTTATTATCAGGGACAGGATGTGAAGACAGTAAAACTGAAAACTGTGAAAAAGAACCAGCCAACAACAGTTGAAATCACAAAATCTGATGTAACAACAGGTGTGGAACTGGATGGGGCAAAACTCACCGTTCTCGATAAAGAAGGAAATGTTGTGGATCAGTGGACTTCTGTAAAAGATCAGCCACATGTGATCAAACGACTGACAGTTGGTGAGGAATACACCCTTCGTGAGGAAATGGCACCTTATGGTTATTTGAAAGCAACGGATGTGAAGTTCACGCTGGAAGATACCGCAGAGATTCAGAAAGTAGAGATGAAAGATGAAGTTCCAACAGGATTTCTGATCATTAACAAAAATGGAGAGTTTTTGGATAAAGTGACACTTCTGGACAATGTAAAAGGTACTGTGGAGCATCTCTTTGAGTATGTAACCGGAAGCCTTTCAAATGTAACTTTCGATGTATTTGCTGCGGAAGATATCAAAGCGGCAGATGGTGTCAGCGAAGATTATTTCAAAGCAGATGAAAAAGTGGGAACTATTACTACAAATTCCAATGGCATTGCACAGATGGGAGATCTCCCGGCTGGCAAGTACTATGTGAAGGAAGTAAAAACAGCCCATGGTTATGTGCTGGATAAAGAGCCGAGATATGTTGACCTTTCCTACCGGGACCAGAATACACCAGTCATCACTTATGATGAAAAATGGCAGAATGCCCGTCAGAAAATAAAGGTTACGGTTCTGAAGAAAGAAAAAGACACAGAACGTGTTCTTGCAGGTGGTGTCTTCGGTCTTTATACCAGTGAAGATATCAAAAATGCAAAGGGCGAGGTACTTCTTGAGAAAGACAGTTTGATCGAGCAGCGAGTAACAGATGAAAAAGGACAGATTACTTTTACGGCAGATCTTCCGGTAGACGGAAAATACTATGTGAAAGAAATCTTTGCACCGGACGGATTTGTTACAACAGAAGAAGTACAGGAGTTTACCTTTGAATATGCCGAAGAAGACCAGACAGAAGTAAGCTACGATTTTACTTTTGAAAATCAGCCAACCACAGTGGAGCTGACCAAAACAGACCTGACAACAGGTAAAGAACTTCCAGGTGCACACCTGAAAGTGACGGATTCAGATGGCAATATAGTAGATGAATGGACTTCTACGGAAGAATCCCATGTGATCAAAGAACTGGTTGTTGGTAAGGAATACACCATGACAGAGACAAAACCGGCAGATGGATATGTTACTGCAGAAAGTATTACCTTTACAGTAGAGAATACAGCAGAGGTTCAGAAGCATGAGATGAAAGATGATGTGACAAAAGTAGAGATCAGTAAGACTGATATCACAGGAGAAATTGAGATTCCAGGTGCGAAACTGACGATTCTCGATAAGGATGATCAGGTAGTAGAGAGCTGGACTTCCACAGAGGAAGCACACTATATCGAAAAACTGCCAATCGGTAAATATACCTTACGTGAAGAGCAGGCACCGAAAGGATATCTTCTGACAGCCGATGTGATGTTTGAGGTGAAAGACACCGGAGAAATCCAGAAAGTGGCTATGAAAGATGATACTGCTAGGGGAAAAGTGATTCTCAATAAGACAGATAAATCATCAGGAGAACCGCTGAAAGGGGTAGAATTTGAACTCCGTGACAGCAAAGGAAAAGTACTGGAAACCTTAAAGACAGATGCTGCCGGTCATGCAGAAAGTAGGCTGTATGAGATTGCCACATTTAAGAACGGCAAATATGATACCGCTATCAAGTATTATCTGGTGGAAACAAAGACACTGGACGGATACACACTGGATCAGACCAAGCACGAAGTGACATTCGCTTATGCAGATGACAGTACGCCAGTCGTGGAAGTTACTTTCAATCTGACAAACGAGAAACCGGAAGTTCTAGAAACACCGAACACACCGGAGACACCACAGTCCCATGAAGAGACGAAGGTATCAAACGCACCGAAAACAGGTGACAGCACGAATATCTGGCTGCCGATCCTTCTTCTGGTAATCTCCACAGGAGGTATGGCAGGACTTTATATCAGAAAAAAGAAAAACAGAAAATAGTAAAGTAATTAATTTGCATTAAAGGGGGCCCTGAATCAGTAATGTCATTAACTTAAGAAAATTTATAAAATAAAATAGAAAAAGGTCTTGACAAATGTCAGAAAAAATGTGGCGAAGCCTCCTTGAATGAATACATTTTAGGAGGAATTGCTAATGAACTTTTACGCTGATTATGTCCGCAACAAACTCAACGCTGCCATTTCCAGCATGTCCAGTCAGATAGAAGATTACGTCAAAAATCCCGGGCATGATTTTACCAGAAATCGGAAGATGAACTTTACCTCGACAATAAACTTTCTACTTACTATGGAAGGTGGTTCACTTAACTCAGAATTACATAAATATTTTAATTATGATCTGAATCAAATAACCCGTTCTGGTTTCATAAAGCAAAGGAACAAATTGAAACCAGATACCATGGAACATTTATTTCACAAATTTCATGAGCAGATATTATGTAACAAAAAATACCAAGGCTATCAGTTACTTGCCTGTGATGGTTCTGACTTGAATATATTTCGTGATCCACTAAATCCACACACGTATTTTGCTGGTAAAGAAGGAACTTTTGGTTTTAATCAACTGCATCTTAATGCCTTGTATGACCTCCAAAGCAGGCGATATGTCGATGCTCTGATTCAGGAGCCTTATGAAGAAAATGAATCCTCTGCCATGATTGAAATGGTTAAAAAACTGACTACAAATCAGAAGACTATCATTATGGCAGATCGTGGATACGAAACTTATAACATTTTTGCAAATGTTCAGGAACGTGGTCTCTTTTATCTGATCCGGATTAAAGATACCTCGAAAAAAGGCAGCATTTCCGGAAGCCTTTCCTTGCCGGTATCCTGTGAATTTGACGAAGAAATCGAACTGATTCTGACACGTAAACAAAAGTTTTATAAAACGAAAGGTTATAAATATCTCTCAAATTCATCGCCATTTGACTTTCTTGATTCTGAGAATTTGTTTTATACACTTCATCTCAGACTCACACAGTTTCAGCTGGAAAATGGAGTTTATGAATGTATAGCCAGCAACCTGGATAAAGAAGAATTCCCACCTGAAAAGATCAAGGAACTTTATCATATGCGATGGGGAATCGAAACTTCTTTCCGTGAGCTGAAATATACGATTGGCCTGACAAATCTTCACTCTAAAAATGTGGAATATATCTGTCAGGAAATTTACGCAAAACTGATCCTGTATAATTTTTGTGAAATTATTTCAGCAAATATCATACTGGAAGAAAGAAACCGTAAGTACACATACCAATTAAACTACACAATGGCAATTCAAATATGCAGGCATTATCTGCGTCAGACATTTGTAACGATAGATGTTGAAGGTCTGATCAAGAAAGAACTATCGCCTCAAAGACCGCACCGACAATATCAGCGTCGAGTAATAAAGAAACGATGGGTTAGTTTTGCATACCGTATGGGATAAAAATTATTCAAATGAATATAGCTGGCAAAAACAGACTTTTGGTTTGTTTATTTGTTATGCCTAAATCTTGTAATTTTTCAAAAAAGCTAATCTGAACACTTATTGCAATAATCAAAATTTTCTTAAGTTAATGACATTACCTGAATCAGGGCTCCCTTTTCAATACAACTAATGAAAGAAAGGAACAGAAAACTATGATGAAAACAATGGAAAAAAGACAGGAAGCAAAAAAGAACCAGGAGAAAACTTTAAAGAGAATGATGGCTTATCAGAAAAAAGCTGAGCAGATGATCAGCAGAAAAAGAATGAACCATCACATGATCAGAAAGGGGTAAAAGCGTATGATGAACAGAAAAGAATTTTATGAATATGTCAAAGACAATGTAAAGGAGTATCTGCCAGAGTCTTACAAGGACGCAGAAATTACACTTCAGGAAGTAGAAAAAAATAATGGATTGAAGCTTACTGGCATTACAATTCCAAATGGAGATCAGAGAATCGTACCGAGAGTCTATCTGGATTCCTTCTACCTGGAATATGTGATTGGAAAAGATGTGGATTCTTGTGTTGGCGATGTGGTTGACATGTATATTGAAGCACAGGATAAAGCAGAATTTATTAAAATGGGAGTACCTGACATTTTCGATTATGAAAAAATGAAGGAAAAACTGCAGGTGAGAATCTGTGACCAGGAGTGGAATGAAGAACGTCTGGCAGACAAAGTGATCACGGAACACGGGGATTTTGCAGCCTATTATGCAGTAAATCTGAAAGAAAATGAAGAGGAAGTCGGCAGTATTCCGGTAACTGTTTCTCTGATGAACGAGTGGGGAGTATCTGCCGAACAGATTCAAGCGGATGCGATGGTGGCAGACCGAAAACGTGGTGTCACACTTATGGATATGAATGAGATTATCAAATCTATGATTTTTGGTGAAGAACCAGAAAACCTGCTGAATGAAAAAATGGATATGGAAGCCATGGAAAACCCAATGTTCTGTCTGACAAACAAAGCTAAGATGAATGGAGCTTCCCTGTTACTGCAGGAAGATATTCGTAAACAGATTGGGGAATGCCTGGGAAGTGATTACTTTGTCATCCCATCTTCCATTCATGAAGTGCTGATTATCCCTGATAACGGAATTTTTCAGGTCCCGGAATTAAATGCGATGGTAAAAGAAGTCAATGAGACACAGGTAGAAAGAGAGGAACAGCTGTCAGATAAGGTTCAGTTCTGTGATGGAAAGACAGCAGTCATGGAAAATGCTGAACGCAGGGAAGCACGGCTGGAAAAAGTAAAAGAAGCAGAAAAAGCTGAGACAAAAGCGGCTTCAAAGGGTGGAATCCATGGAAGATTGGAGAAAGCCAAGGCAGAGATCAAAGCGAAAGAGATAAATAAAGCCCCAAAGGATAAAGCTAAGAATCTTGCCGAAGTGTTATAAGCGTAACAGTAGTCAATAATTACGAGGGGACTGTGCCAAGCAGTCCCCGATTTTATGCAGATGGAGGAAAATTAGAATATGTTAGATTGGTGTTTATATGGTAATGACAAAAGAGAGGAAATGGATCGAGATTTAGAACCGGAATATCTTTGGGATACTTTACAACGATATCAGGATGTATTTGGCGAAGAATTTGGCGTGAAAGAACTTCTTATGCTAAAGGATATCAGAGTAAAGGCTATGATTGCTGGAGCACTTGCAGATATGCCGGAATTTCTTATAGATCAGATTGGAAAAGCAAATAATAGTAGTACTTTTCCTTCTGTGACAAGGGCAGTAGAGAGGATTGCCAATGTTGTAGAAGAAAAGTGGCAAGAAGAAAGGGAGTAGCACATGGCAAATAAATTATATGTAATGGAACAGCTGACGGAAGAGGTGGCAAAAGATGTAGCTGCCAGTCCGCAGGAATGGATGCGGTTCCTAAACACGGCATCCAGACTGTACAAATACACTTTTCCAGAACAGCTTTTAATTTATGCACAGCGACCGGAAGCAACTGCCGTAGCATCCATGGAAATCTGGAATCAGAAGATGTACCGATGGATCAAAAAGGGATCTAAGGGGATTGCCTTGATTGACAATACTTCCGGACCGAAAACAAAACTTCGGTATGTATTTGATGTGCAGGACACTTATAAAGTGCGGAATCTTGGAAAGGATCCTCAGTTATGGAATCTTCCAGTAGAAGGAGAACATCTGGTGGCAGATTATCTGCAGGAGCAGTTATCACTGGAAGATACAGAAGGAGGACTTGCTGAAAGTCTGCATCAGGCAGCGAAGGAGAGTATGCAGGAATGGCTTCCAGATGCATTGGAAGAACTGAGACTGGATGTGACAGGGACATTTTTGGAAGAACTGGACGAACAGAATCAGGAAGTAGAATTCCGGGAACTGATGACCAATAGTGTCTGGTATGTATTACTAAACCGGTGTGGACTGGATGTACAGGAATATCTGGATGCAGAGGATTTTCGGCATATAACGGACTTCAATCAGCTGAAAATATTAGGACATCTGGGAAGTGCAGTCAACGAGATCAGCAGACCAGTCCTGATGCAGATTGGACAATATGTTCTGAATGATCTAGAAAATGACCTGAAAACGGTTGCAAAAGAAAAAGAAGTAGCTTATAATGAGTTTAACACGTTAATTCGTGAAAGTAATACGGATAACGCAGAAGATAGAGAAGAAAAAAAGGAGGAAACAGACTATGAGAGAAATCAGTTACAGCCAGAACGGAGAGTATCAGATTCCAGATATCAGCCTGGAAGAGACGAGAGGAACCATCGGGAAGTACGGAATGATGAGGAAAGAGTATCTGAGAAACCACAAGGTAGCCAGGTTCAACATTCTGACACTGCAGAACCGTCTGGACAGTCACCTGATGGAGATCGACAGTCAGGCAAGGCAGAGAGTAGACAACCTGATGAACGAACTTCTGGAGAAAGATCCGGCACCGGACAAAATGGCAGACGGGATGGCATGGACCAGACACATGAACCAGATCAAGGCACAGGCAGAGGAGCTGGTGATTCAGGAGATTATTTACAGTTAAGCCTGTTCCCAACAGAAGAGGAACAGTTAGGAGAAATAAGGAAAGCGGCAGCTGCATTGGAACAGCCAGCCGCTTTTCTTATTTCCGATGAAGTGGTAAATGATATTCTCAGAACAGGAAGCGGACAGAAAAATACACTGTTTCACATTACTGCAAGATTGATCGAAGGTCTGGATAATGAAGAAATGCGGAGTTTTCTGAAAGATGAATATGGAACTGGTGGCAAAGGATTTACCATAGATGGTCAGAAAATCAGTATCTGGTATGACAATGATGGTATCCGTATCCGGCGAGGGGACTCTGCCAGAAGAAACTTTGACCGCATGGTTACGTGGGAAGAAGCAGCGAACAGAATTCGGGATATGTATGAGGATGGAAATTACGTGGATAATTTGATTTCCAATAATGCCATTGAACAGGAGCAGGAAGAAATGACCAATCTTCTTGCACTTCATTTTCGAGATACTTGCAGAAACTGGGAAAAGAAACAATCATATTCAGACTGGCAGGATGTAGTGAGTGGAGCATGGACAGATCAAGAGGAAGCAGATGCGATTGTCTATCGTTTTGAATGGCTGCAGAAATATATGGATGAGAATCCGGGAGATTATCACCGCTGGGAGATTCAGCATAATCCGGAATATTTCCAACGCTTTCAGGATCTTCAGAGGGAGCGTTCCTGGGTAGACCAGAAATTTACGGTCGAACGTCCGGTACTTTCCTTTATTACACAAGATGAAATAGATGCTGTCCTTAGAAGAGGCGGCATTACAGCCGGAGGACGCAATCGGATCTATGAGTATTTCATGGAGCATTATGATATGAAAGATGCAGCAGAGTTCATGAAAAATGAGTATGGAACAGGTGGTGCATCACCTGGGATACCGGGAGCGTATGAATCTGATGCCTCACATGATGCAAAAGGATTAAAACTTGCGAAAGGAAAGATTGGCAGTCCAGAAGTAGAAATTCTATTAAAATGGAATAAGGTTGCAGAACGTGTCCGTCAGCTGATCCGCACCGATGATTTCTTATCACCGGAAGAATTGGAAAAGTATGAAGAGCGGCAGGAAGCACAGAGACTGGCAGATCTGGAAGAAGCACAGCAGATGTTAGGAGAACAGCTGGAGCAGGATACTTTGACTGCTGAAGATATAACTGATTTGCGATTAGTTGATTCAGAATATATGTCTGGTACCAGAACAAAAATTCATGATTTTGATTGTAAAGTTAAGGGAGAAGCGAATCGACTTCAATACACATTAGAATATCATGATGATGGAGAAGGTTTCACGATTCATACGGAAAAAGATGATATTTGGAATCGAATGTCAACACAAGAATTGGAACGTCTGGATGTAAAACTCGGACAAGAAGTACTTTATTATCATTATCACAACAAAACTGTAAATGCGGATACCTTAGATGAATTACGGGAAATCAGGGAAGAAATTATGGAGGAAGAGTCCTCGTATTTTACTGCTATTTCTCAACGTGTGTGGACAGATTATGATAAAAAAGAAAAAGAATTATCGGGAGAAGCTGAGGTATCGGAAGAAAAAGAATCTTTGGAAGAGACTAACGTGACAGCAGAACAGATTCCAGCGACGAACTTCCGCATCACAGATGATGAGCTTGGACAGGGTACAGCAAAAGAAAAGTTCCGTGCCAATATCATGGCAATCCAGTTGTTAAAGAAATGTGAGGATGAGAATCGCAATGCGACACCAGAGGAACAGGAAATCTTATCCCGCTATGTTGGCTGGGGAGGTCTTGCTGATGCATTTGATGAGACAAAAGCAGCATGGGAGACAGAATATCTGGAATTAAAGACGGTTCTTACACCAGAGGAATATGCTGCAGCCAGAGCTTCCACCTTAAATGCTCATTATACACAGCCGATTGTGATTGAAAGTATGTATCAGGTGTTGGAGAATCTGGGATTTACAAAAGGAAATATTCTGGAGCCGTCTATGGGAGTCGGGAACTTCTTTGGAATGATTCCGGAGAATCTAAACCAGTCCAAACTCTATGGTGTGGAACTGGATAGTATCAGTGGTAGAATTGCAAAGCTGCTTTATCCGGATGCCAATATTCAGATCAAAGGTTTTGAGAAGACAGATTATCCCAATGATTTCTTTGATGTGGCGATTGGAAATGTGCCATTTGGTGCATACAAGGTCAATGACCGTCAGTATGATCGCTACAATTTCATGATTCATGATTATTTTCTTGCCAAGACTATAGATCAGTTACGTCCAGGTGGTGTGGCTGCGTTGATCACAACAAAGGGAACCATGGATAAGGCATCACCGGAAGTTCGGAAATATCTGGCGGAGCGGGCAGACCTGCTGGGAGCAATTCGACTGCCGAACACAGCTTTTAAGGCAAATGCAGGAACAGAAGTCAGTGCTGATATCCTGTTTTTCCAGAAGAGGGAAAGCCTTACGAAAGAAATGCCGGAATGGATAAATCTGGATAGTGATGTCAATGGTATTACAGTCAATCAGTATTTTGTTCAGCATCCGGAAATGATTCTGGGTGAGATGAAAGAAGTGTCCGGTCCGTATGGTATGGAAACAACCTGTGCTCCAATGGAAGGAGCAGATCTGGAATTATTGTTACAAGAAGCTGTGAAACACATCAAGGGAAGCATGGCACCGGCAGTAGATGTGGAGACAGAACTGGATGAGATGCCAGAGAGTATTCCAGCAGATCCAAATGTGCGAAATTACAGTTATACGGTGGTAGATGATCAGGTATATTACCGTGTCAACTCTTTGATGAATCAGGTGAAAATGCCTGCAGCCACTGCAGAACGTGTAAAAGGCATGGTTGCAATCCGTGATACCGTTCGTGAGCTGATCGCCATGCAGATGGAAGAATTTGTCACAGACGAAGAAATCCAAAAACAGCAGGAAAAACTGAATCAGGTGTATGATACCTACACAGCAAAGTATGGAGTTATTGGAAGTAATGCTAATAAACGGGCATTTTCTGATGACTCTTCTTATTGTCTGCTGTGTTCCCTGGAAGACTTGAACGAAGATGGAACATTGAAGCGGAAAGCGGACATGTTCACCAAACGAACCATCAAAAAGGCGGTTGCTGTGACAAGTGTGGAGACAGCCACAGAAGCACTTGCTCTGTCTTTAAATGAAAGGGCTAAAGTAGATCTCCCATATATGGCACAGCTGACCGGAAAGACCGAAGAGAAAATTACAGAAGAGCTGGTTGGAGTTATCTTCAAAAATCCACTGACAGACCAGTGGGAAAGCGGAGATGAATATCTCTCCGGAAATGTTAGGGATAAATTAAATACTTCGAGAACTTTTGCAGAGAATCATCCGGAATTCACATCGAATGTGCGTGCACTAGAGGCAGTTCAGCCGAGAGATCTGGAAGCATCGGAGATTGAAGTGCGTATTGGAGCTACCTGGATTGAACCTTCGGATTATCAGGATTTTATGCAAGAAACATTGCATACACCATGGTATCTGCTTCAGAAAGAAATACAGGTGAAATTCTCTGAGGTAAATGGTGAGTGGAGGATTACAGGAAAGAATGCCGACAGTCCCCAAAATGCGTTTGCCTATGCAACGTATGGAACTGAGAGAGCAAATGCCTATAAGATTCTGGAAGATACCCTGAACCTGAAAGATGTACGCATCTATGATAAGAGTGTCAATGAAAATGGTGATGAGATCCGTGTCCTTAATAAGAAAGAAACCATGCTGGCATCACAGAAGCAGGATGCCATGAAAGCAGCATTTAAGGACTGGATTTTTAAAGACCAGCAGAGACGAGAGAGGCTGGTAAAAGTGTACAATGAACGATTTAACAGCATCCGTCCCCGTGAATACGATGGCAGTCATTTAACTTTCCCAGGAATGAATCCGGAAATTGAACTTCGCCCACATCAGAAAAACGCTGTCGCACATCAGCTTTATGGAGAGAATGTGCTTCTTGCTCATGTAGTAGGAGCTGGAAAGACCTACGAAATGGTAGCGGCGGCAATGGAGAGCAAACGCCTGGGATTATCTCAGAAAAACCTCTTTGTCGTTCCAAACCATTTGACGGAGCAGTGGGGTGCAGAATTCCTGCAGTTATATCCGGGTGCCAATATCCTGGTGGCAACGAAGAAAGATTTTGAACCGGCAAATCGAAAGAAGTTCTGTGCCAGAATCGCTATGGGAAATTATGATGCTATTATCATTGGACATTCCCAGTTTGAGCGTATTCCAATCTCTGATGAACGTCAGGAAGCCATGTTACGGAAGCAGATTGATGATTTGGAAATGGCAATTCAGAGTGCAAGGTATGAACAGGATGGCGGACGTTATACCGTCAAACAGATTGAAAAGACCAGAAAGACACTGCAGACAAGGCTGGAAAAACTGAATCAGAAAGAGAAAAAAGATCAGGTAGTTACGTTTGAAGAACTGGGCGTGGATCACTTGTATGTAGATGAAGCACACAGCTATAAAAATGCGTTTCTTTATACAAAAATGAGAAATGTAGCCGGGATTGCACAGAACGAAGCACAGAAGTCGGCAGATATGTTCAATAAATGTCAGTATCTGGATGAGATTACCAGAGGAAAAGGCATTACCTTTGCTACGGGCACACCGATCAGCAACAGCATGACGGAATTATATGTTATGCAGCGGTATCTGCAGAACAGCAAACTGCAGAATATGGGACTTGGACTGTTTGATTCCTGGGCTTCCACTTTTGGAGAAGTTGTCACGAGCATCGAACTTGCACCGGAAGGGACAGGGTATCGTGCAAAATCCAGGTTTGCTCGATTCTATAATATCCCGGAACTGATGAATATGTTTAAGGAGATTGCAGATATCAAGACTTCCGATCAATTAAAGCTTCCAGTGCCGGAAGCGGAATATGAAACAGTGGTGTTGAAACCAACGGAACAGCAGAAAGAAATCGTAGAAAGTCTGGGAGAACGTGCAGAAGTTGTCAGAAACGGAGGGGTAGATGCCTCGGTCGATAATATGCTAAAAATCACCAATGACGGAAGAAAGTTAGCATTGGACCAGCGTTTGGTGAATGAATTATTGCCAGATAATCCAGAAAGTAAAATATCAGTTTGTGCAGAGAAAAGCTATGAAATATGGAAAGACACAGCAGCACAGAAATCCGCACAGTTGATTTTCTGTGATTTGAGCACACCAAAAGGTGATGGCAGTTTCAATGTTTATGATGACTTGAAGCAAAAACTGATGGAGAAAGGTGTACCGGAAAAAGAGATTGCTTTTATTCATGATGCAAATACAGAAGCAAAGAAGACGGAGCTGTTTGGAAAAGTGAAATCCGGGCAGGTTCGTTTTTTGATTGGTTCAACAGCAAAGATGGGTGCAGGAACCAATGTGCAGGATCGTTTGATTGCCCTGCATCATCTGGATATTGGTTGGAAACCATCTGACTTGGAACAGAGGGAAGGACGTATTATCCGTCAGGGAAACCATAATAAAAAGGTTCATATCTTCCGGTATGTAACAGAATCCACTTTCGACAGTTATATGTGGCAGTTGATCGAGAACAAGCAGAAATTCATTTCCCAGATTATGACGAGCAAAGCACCGGTCAGAAGTTGTGAAGATGTGGACGAAGCGGCGCTGTCCTATGCAGAGGTCAAAGCACTTGCAACCGGAAATCCGGCAGTAAAAGAGAAGATGGCATTGGATGTGGACGTGGCGAAGTTGAAACTTTTAAAAGCCAACCACATGAATAATCAGTACCGTTTGGAAGATGACATTGCAAGGAATTTTCCGCAACAGATTGCAAAACTGATGGAGATCATTGACAGCTACAAGGCAGACATCGCTCATTTTTCTGAGCATAAAATCACAGATCCAGAGCAGTTTTCTATGGAAATCAGTGGCAAAGTGTTCACAGAAAAGAAAGAGGCAGGTACGGCACTTCTGGCGGTCTGCAAAGACATTAAGTCTGTAGATGCAGCTATGGATATTGGAAGCTATCAGGGATTCAACATGAGAATCCAATTCGACAGCTGGAGCAAAGAGTTTATCCTGTCTGTAAAGCATGAATCGGTAGCTAAAGTTCGGTTGGGAGCCGATGCTCTAGGAAATATCACTCGTATCAACAACCTTTTGGAAAGCTATCCGGAGAAACTGGCAGAAGCAGAACAACGGCTGGAAACGGTTCAGGAGCAGATGACAAATGCCAAAGAGGAAGTCGGGAAGCCATTTCCAAAAGAAGAGGAACTGAGCCAAAAACTGGAGCGGCTGTCAGAATTAAATGCACTTCTCAATATGGATGAACGGGAAGATACAGAAACAGAGCAGTCGGAATCAAAAGAGAAAGAAGAAAGACCGGCACGAGGTTCTATCCATGAGAAGCTGCAGATTTATAAAGAAAAGAGTCAGCGGGAAAGTGAAACTGGCAAGGAAAATAGAAAGCGGGACTTCGGTCTGGAATAAGAAAACAAGGAAGATGGCATAATCTGGCAGAAAGAATGTTCTGTGGGTTATGCCTTCTTTCAGAATACGGGAGGAACTTATATGGCAAGAAGTATGATAACAGGTAGAGAAACACAGAAAATGCAGGAATATACGCAGGAACGGATCAATCAGGCAGAGCGTAGAGGCGTAGAATTTCCAACAGATGTAAAAGAACAGATTTCTGAATATGCGAATCTGATTGGCGAGGAAGAGAAAGTTAGGACTCTGGTAAGAAATCTGGCAGATGCATTGAGCAAAGCAGATGAGGAAAGTGTAGAGGATTTATTGGATGATGCAAGAATGGATATTCAGGACTTACCAGATCCAACCATAGGCAAGCTGGAACTTCGGGATTATGGATATACAGCAGAGGATATGGTACCGCTTAGAAAAGAAGCAGCCTTAGATTATCACAGGATGGGTTCTAAGATTTATTGCCTGGGCAGCGATGGCGGTAAGGGAGAGTATGCAAGTAAAGAAATGATACAGGCACATGAAGGTCTGTTCGGCATGGAATCGCAGATGTGGGAACGGATAAGGGATCAGGATCTGGATTATGCCGATGAAGATTTTGGAGCATTTCAGGAGCCTATGAGTGTCATTGAGCAGGAAGAAGCACTGAAATTATACGATGCCGGAGCAGATATCTATCTGATTACTAATTTTTCATCACCGGTCTATGTCACGGAACGCAAGGAAATCGAACGAGGACCGGAGCATTATCAGATGTCCATGGCAGAACGGGAGCGTTTCCGTAACCTGGAATGGGAAATGCAGAAATATCCGCAGATTCAGTCTTTGAAAGAGGCAAACCTGTTGTTAGGAACAAGGCGAACCTTTGGTATTTATCAGATCAAAGATGATTCACCGGGCGAAAATTATGCATTTATGAATATGAGTTTTATTGAAAGTCATGGTATGCAGATAAAAAAAGAAGATTATAAGCTGGTCTATGTTGGAGAATTACTGGGAAATACGTCACTGGATGATATTTTTGAAAGGTTCAACATTGATAGACCGAAAGACTTCCGTGGGCATTCCCTGTCTGTCAGTGATATCGTAGTTCTGAATGATGGGGAAAAAGTAACAGCTCATTTTGTAGACAGTATCAGTTTTGAACAGCTGGATTCTTTCTTGAATCTGGAAGAACAGGTTCTTAGTGAGCTGGCATATGAGGTAGGAGAACGGTATTTTGCTATTCAGAGAACAGAAGAAGGATACGATTATTCCTTTTACGATGAAGATTTCCGTCTGATGGATGGTGGCGTCTATGAAAATGATGAAATTTCTATTGAAGAAGCGGCAGAGGAACTTTTGGAAGACGAAGGCTGGACTGGAGAACGCATCCGTGGGGATTATGATCACTTGATGGAAAAAGTGAAAGAAATGGATGAGGTTGTAATGGCAGAGATTCAGAAAAGCCAGGGCGAATATAAGCCACTGGCTAAGGTAGAAGAACTGGAAGAGGCGAATTATAACATGATTGACAATGTACTTAACAATATGCCACTGAAGAAAGAACCTTATCTGGAATACTTTGCCACAGAATGTGATGAGTTCCATGATATGGGAGCTTATGAAAAAAGTACCGATGTTAATCAGATAGCTGCAGTCTATGAAAAATATAAGGAGAATCCAGAAACTGCGTATCTGGGATGCTCGATGGGAATTATCTATCGTGATCCGGAAGACAGTTACTACGATGATGCTGAATTTGCAATCGTAAAAGGAAATACAGTACTTGGAAATCTGATGGATGATGTTCAGTTTTATGGAGAGCTTGCACTGGTACGGGAAGGGATTGAGAAAATTCATGAAGCATTGCCGGACTACAAGTATGTACCGATGAGGGATGTTCGAGAAGCAATGTATCCAGAGAAGATGACCACAGAACAGCTGGCAGAGGCACTGGATGAGATTGCAGAAGCTTTTGATCCGTATGAGTATCGAGATAATGTGGAGCCGGGAGAAAATACGGTACAAGAGGTGATGTTGGATTTGCAGAGTGGCAATACACATTCTTATATTTCTTATCTGAAGAATATTGTAGACGAAGAATGCGACCTGTCTGTTCATGCAGGTGTATTGCTGGAAAGACTGAAAGCCTATGAACCGGAGATTCCAAAAGATATGGAGCCGATGGTGTATGTCAATTACTGTGAGAAAAGTGAGTTCATGAATCCACAATGCCAGAAGTTATCGGATTTGGATTCCAAGACCGCAGAACAGGACAAAGCATGGTATGCTGACAGAAATCCCAAAACCAATGAACCAACGACAACGGCTCAGATGTTTTTTACCGTATATTATGCAGAAAAAAGCGACCAGATGCTGCATCATTTCAAAGGAAAAATAGATATTGGCACTGGAAACGGAGGTCTTCTCAGCCAGTTAAAGCTGCAGAATGAAATGAGACTGACGGATGAAAGCTGGATCAATTATCAGAAAGGTAAAGGGAGTGAAGAGTTCCAGAAATATATGGAAGATCTGACAGATATGCAGAATCATGTCTTGCCTTATCTGCAGAGCTTTTGTAGTCTGGAAGAAAAAGGAGTACAGGAACGCCGGGAACAGCAGGTAATGGCTAAGAAAGAGAGCAGAGCAATTGCTGTGACTGGTGTAGAAAAATCGGCAAATGTAAAAGATGCAGGGAAAGAGGAAAGGAAGTCTGTGCCACAGAAGAAGCCATCTATTCATGAACGGTTGGAAATAAATAAGAAGATTATTCAAGAAAAGCAGGGAAAAGATAAGCCGGAGAGAGGGGTTGATCTGGGTGTAAGATAAGAAAATATTAAGACTGGAAGTTACTGGTGAGGGTGACTTCTGGTCTTTTTTGATTAGATGAAGTGATGGAAAAAATTGCTTTTATGTGTACAGCTGAAAAAGGCAAAGAGGGGAATTGAATTTTGATGCAAAAGAAGATATAATTAGTTGCAACAAACTCGGAGACCAAGTGGACTTAGGAGGAATACAATGTTCGATATGACCAAAAAAACAGGGGCATTTCATAATATATACAAAACAGGAATAGGAGCAGAAACAGAAAAAAGAATACTGCATGAAGGAAATGAGTCAGGCGAAGGAACGATGCGGCGTTTTGAGGTGGCTCCTGGCATTCAAATTACCTATAACGATTTGAAAATGGACTCCTGTTTCCGCCCCATCCGATTTGAAAAAGACTTTTTGCAGATCAATCATTGTCTTGAGGGCTGCTATGAATGTGAACTGGAAGGTGGCTCAGTCAGCTTTTTAGGCGAAGGCGATCTTTGCGTGGATTACCTCTCCAAAGATAGACAGGTGTTCCTTGGCTCCCGTATCCCTCTGAAAAAATACCGAGGCATCACCGTACTGCTGGAAATGGAAACCGCGCAGCAAACCTTGGATCAGGGCTTTCAACAAGCTCATATCAGTTTGGAACAGATAAAAGAACGCCTGTGTTCAGATGGACGTTCCCTTATCATCAAATCTAAGCACGAAATCGACCATATTTTTAGCGAGCTTTACTCGGTGGACGAGCGTATCCAGGTTCCGTACTTTTGGATCAAGGTCATCGAATTGCTGCTGTTTTTAAGTCTCCTGGATGGCAGCGCAGTTTGTCGGCCGCAGCAGTTTTCTGCAGACATCTCCAAACGGACACAGGAGGTTTACCAGTACATTATAGAAAATCCCTTTACCAAAGATACCATTCAGGATCTGGCCTGTATGTTCGGACTGGCAGAGTCCAGCTTGAAAAGATGTTTCAAATCTATTGCCGGGGCATCCATTGGCACCTTTATCAAGACGAAACGCATGGAGACCGCTGCTGAATTGTTGGTTTCGGAGTCGGCTTTGAGCATCGGAGAGATCGGAAGTGTGGCGGGATATGAAAATCAAAGTAAATTTTCTGCCGCTTTCAAATCCGTTATGGGTGTAACGCCGCAGGCGTATCGACACAAATGCTGCTGACCTGATTGGAGCAAAATCCGACCCATTCGGTTATAGAATGTACCACTCTGGTATGCTATCATTATTGATGTGCCAATGGTGAGTACGCTGTGGAGCAGCCGCTGAACCGCGGCTGCTTTTTTTGGCCACTGGTTAGAATAAACTAACTAAAGATTGGAGGGATGTACTATGTGGATTGCGGGAGGGACCGCAAAAATAATTACCAAACGCATCATCAATTTTATTCTTGTTATTTGGGGCGTCGTTACACTCAGCTTCTGCCTGCAAGTTTTTACTGGGACCGATCCGGCAGAGATGATTGTCCGTAAGGTCAATGTCTTTGCAACAGAGGAACAGATCCAGGCTGTGCGAGAGGAGTTGGGACTGGACGCTTCTTTTCTGGAACGCTATGCAGACTACATCAAGGGTGTTCTGACCGGCGACCTTGGAACCGCGATCACGAACCGCCAGCCGGTCATCGAAAATATCAAGGACGCCCTCCCTGTGACTTGTATACTGGTAGTTATGGCAATGGCATGGGTCATCCTTTTTACGGTATTGATTGCCGCCATCTCTGTCATACGAAAAGGCGGGATTTTTGACAATGTCATGCGAATTATCTGCATCATTGGGATCTGTGTGCCGAGCTTTTGGCTGGCGCTGATCCTGCTGACCGCCTTTGCGGTTCAAATCCCCATTTTCAGTGTGATCTCGGACGGCAGTTTCAAATCTTTGATTTTGCCATCGGCAGCAATGGCGGTTCCTATTATCTGTATTGCGGCCAGGGTGCTGCGGGCGGCAGTGCTGAATGAACTCAAAAGTGACTATGTGACCTATGCCAGAGCAAGAGGGTTCTCCAATTCAAAGATCGTGTATGGCGAGGTGCTGAGAAATGCTCTCCCCGCAGCCATCACACTTTTCGCCCAATACTGTGCTGTGCTTTTTGGAACCTCCGCGTTGGTGGAGAGCGTTTTCTCCATCCAGGGACTTGGCATTTACCTGATGAAATCCTGCGAGAGTATGGACATCTATGGGATTTCCGGTTCCATCCTAGTGTGCGGCGTGTTGTTTGTCCTGTTCAACACCCTGGCGGATTTGCTTTCGAGTGCTATCTGCCCTGCGTATAGGAGGAAAGCGGTATGAAACGAAAAGGACAAATCATTGTTGGATTGGCTCTGATCCTGATTTTTATTCTTATGGCTCTGGCGGCCCCGCTACTGGCCCCAAATGATCCAAATGCCACAGACCTTGCGCTGAAAAATGCTCCGCCTTCTTCGGAGTACCCTCTTGGCTGTGACCAAATGGGCCGTTGCGAACTATCAAGACTTCTCTATGGAGCAAGGTACTCTATGGGGCTGACCATTCCGGTACTGATCGTACTGGCCGCCTTCGCGCTGTTCGTGGGATGCTATTCCAGTTATAAAGGTGGCCTGGTGGATGAAGTCATGCGGATACTTTGCGATATTCTCATGGCATTTCCACTCATCGTCATTGCAATGGCGTTGGTGTCAGCGGTGGATAATTCTGTGGCAAGTGTCATTATTGCCATCGGGATTTCTATGCTGGCGTGGTTTCTGCGGATGGTACGCTCTTATGCAAAAACTGAATGCGGAAAGGAATACATAGAGGCAGCCCGGATTTCCGGCGCTTCCGGCCTCCGCATTGTACTTCGCCACCTGATCCCAAATGTGTTTCCGCAGTTTGTGGTGTACTTCACCACTGGGATTGCCACAGCGATCATGTCGGTGTCCAGTTTTGCTTTCCTGGGCGTGGGGCTGATCGCCGGAACCCCGGAATGGGGTGCGATGCTCAATGAGGCCCGAAACAGTGTCTACTCAAACCCTGCGCTCTTGATTTATCCGGGCATCTGCCTCATCGTCTGCTGTGCAGGCTTCAACCTGCTGGGCGAGGGGCTGCGGGATGCCATTGGGAAGGAGGATGATATTCGTGTTGCTTGAGGTCAAAGACCTAAATATCTCTTTAGCCTCCGGGAAATGCGTGGCCGAACATATATCATTTCAGTTAGGCCAGGGGGAAATGCTCTCCATCGTTGGCAGCTCCGGTGCGGGAAAAACTACCATCTGCAAGGCAATTATGGGGCTGCTGGGAAACGCTTATCGTACTGATGGCGAAATCCTGTTCCAAGCGGAAAATTTGCTCAACCTGCCAGAACGAAAGCGGCAGGCTATCTATGGGAAAGAAATCTGCCTGATTATGCAGAACCCAATGACCGCCTTTAACCCGTCCATTCGAGTGGGGCGTCAGTTGGAAAAGACCTATTTGCTCCATCATGGAAAAACACCGAAGCAAGAAATGCAACGTCTATTTACTGGCATCTTGCAGAGGCTGGGGCTGGAAGATACCCAGCGGATTTTGAACAGCTATCCCTTCACACTGTCTGGCGGAATGCTCCAGCGGTTGATGATTGCGGCGGCGCTGATGTGCCAGCCATCCCTTTTGGTAGCGGATGAAGCGACCACGGCCATTGATGCCTGCAACCGGATCGGACTGATGCGGGAACTGAAAAGTTTCTGTAAAGATGGAATGTCTGTGCTGTTCGTGACCCATGACTTGCGCTCTGCCTCGGTTTCTGACCGCATCCTTGTGATGGATCGCGGACAGATTGTCGAACAGGGCAAGACAGAGCAGATACTAAACACCCCTAAAGAGGACTATACAAAATATCTGTTGAACGCCTGCCGGTTGGAAAGGAGGGAGATGTCTTGATTGAACTGAAAGAGGTTAGTTGTTCTTTTTCTGACGGCTTTGGCGGAAAAGGGCTGTTTACTGCTGTGTCCCCATTGAGCACCAATTTCAGTGATGGCGGCCGGTATGCAATCGTTGGAGAGTCCGGTTCGGGCAAAACAACGCTGGCGCGGATGATTGCGGGATTGCAGCGGCCAAGCGGCGGTTCCGTGTTTGTAGATGGCGCACCTGTCTATGGGCGGAAACGAGCCGGGAAAGAACATTTCAGGAAGGTGCAGATTATTCAGCAGAACTCCGCATCTGCCCTGGACCCCAAGATCCCGGTGGGGAAATCCATAGAGGAACCGCTGCATTGCTTTTTCCACATGGAGAAAGAAAAACGGCGGGAACGCTGCCGGAACTTGATGGAGCTTTGCAATCTATCACGGGACTACTATACCCGTCTTCCATCAGAACTGTCCGGCGGAGAACAAAAGCGGGTGGCAATCGCCAGGGCACTGGCCGCTGAGCCGCAATGCCTGATCTTCGATGAGGCCACCAATGGATTTGACTTACCGCTGCGGAAGAAAATCATTGATGAAATTATAGACCTGCAACAGCAGCTTGGTTTTACGCTGATTTTCATAACCCACGACATGGAGCTTGCAGTGGTCGTGGCGGACGAGATTTTTGTCATGCGAAATTCTAATCTGGTGGAGCGTGCCGCGTTCTCCGGTGATTATTCTGTATTTCACGACCCATACAGCAGGATGCTCTTGGAGGCAAGCGGTTTAGTGAACACTTCAACAGAATGGAATGATAAAACGAAAGAAAGGATTGATTTGAAATGAAACTGAAACGAATTGCCGCTATGCTCACGGCGGCGGTCATGGCGGTATCTCTGGCCGCCTGCGGAGGCAACACCGACACAAACACAGAGAGCAGCCAGAACCCGCAGGAGAACGCCGAGGCTCAGGCCGTACATTTGAATTTGGCGGAGAGCTGGGGCTTTGAGTATTTTTACACCATCATCACCCCGGAGGTGTCCTCCTCCGGTTACGACATCACCTACTATCTCACCAACTTCTACGATACCCTGTTTGAGTACAATTCCGAGGGCGAGGTCGTGGGCGTGCTGGCCGAAGATTGGTCCATGAGCGAGGATGGAAAAACCTATACCTTCCAGATCAAACAGGGCGTCAAGTTCTCTGATGGCTCTGACCTGACAGCCGAGGATGTAGCAAAGTCGATTTTGGCTGTGCCGGTCAACCTTGGCCAATACAACGGCTCTTATGGTCGCCTGTCCACGATCATTGAAGATGCGGTTGCCACCGATGAGTATACGGTGGAGCTGCACCTGACCCAGCCCTACTACAACACCCTCCGGGAACTGTGCCTTGCCAACCCCTTCGGCATCGTGTCCAGCGAGCAGTTTAATGATGATTTGACTGCCAAACAGGAGAGTTTCCGCAGCGCCACTTATGGAACCGGCCCCTATATGTACGCTGGGGACAATGACGGGCAGACATGGAACTTCGTCCGCAATCCCAATTACTGGGGAGAAGCACCTGAAGTAGATAGCTTCTCTATCAAGTACATCCCCGACAACGATGCCAAAATTTTAGCCATGCAGAATGGTGAGGTGGACTTCCTCTCCGGTATTAAGAATGTCTCTGCTGAGAGCTATGCTCAGATGGAGCAGACGGATGGATATGGCGCTCAAGTCGATGAAAAGTCTTTGCAGACTTACTATGTAGGCTATAACCTGAGCAGTGAGATTTTTGGCGACCAGGTAGTTCGTGAAGCCATTTCTTCCGCCATTGATAAGGATGCCGTAGTAGACAATATCTACGGTGGCCTGTTCGACAAGGCAGATACGTTCTTTTCCCGTGACCTACCCTACTGCGATGTGGATCAGACGGTGTACGGCTTTGACCTGGATCACGCCAATCAAATCTTGGATGAGGCTGGCTATGTAGATACTGATGGAGATGGCATCCGTGAGAAGGATGGAGTCAAACTGTCTGCCACTTTCCTGTATCAAACCGGCACCGCCTCTGATGATAATATGGTTGTCTACATCTGCGACCAGGCCAGCAAGATCGGCATTGAGCTGACCCCGCAATCTGCGCAAATGATGGACTGGTATGGCATGATCCAGAGCGGTGACTATGGCCTGACCATCTTCAAGACCCAGGGCGGCTACTATGATCCGGCTATGGTCATTACCAATATCAACCCGTCTACCTCTATGGACCCCATCCTCATGCAGATCGGGGCGTCCCAGCCGGAGCTGGCGGCGCTGGTGGACGAACTGGACTCTGCTACTGATGAGGGCCGTATTCAGGAAATTTACAACACCATCCTGACTACTATGGCAGACCAGTGCCTGACTACACCGCTGATTTATACCCGACAGCTTGCCATTTACAGCAATGCGGTAGCAAGCTATACCTTTCCTACCGATGCCAGCTTTACTTCCGTTCAGAATATCCATCTGAATTAAGCCTTTCAAATTAACTGATAAAAGGAGCAGGCCCATCCATTCGGCCTGCTCCTTTCGCTTGGCCTGATTGGAGTATAACATACCCGATAGGTCGTAGACGATGCCAAACAAAAGAAGTACACTTAAATCAAAGGTTAGCAACAACTAATCAAAGAATTGATAAGGAGGTCTTGTATCCATGAAACAAAAATCCGGCGGGATCAAACGGTTGATGGAGTTCACGGGAAAACACCGTGGGCTGCTCACTGTTTCCCGCATCCTATCCGGCATCAGTTCGGTCTTTATCCTTGGACCGTTCCTCTGCGTTTACTTTGCAGCGCGTGACTTGGTGGGCGTATTTGCCGGGACGCCGTTAGACACGAACAGCCTTGTCCGCTGGGGCCTGCTTGCCCTGGGACTGGAATTGATCGGTCTGGTCCTTTACTTTTCGGCGCTGCTCTGCTCTCATGTAGTGGCATTTCACACGGAGAAAAACCTAAAGATGGCAGCGTTGAAACATTTGGCGAAGATGCCGATGGGGTACTTTGACGCCAATCCCAGCGGAAAACTTCGGAAGATTATTGACGACAACAGTTTTCAGACTGAGACTTTCATCGCTCACCAGCTTCCCGACTTGGTGGGGGCACAGGTCACAATGATTGTGAGTCTGGTGCTGATGCTGGTCTTTGACTGGCGAGTAGGTATCCCGCTCCTGCTGCTCTTTGGCATCGGTTTCTTTTTGCAGGGGTCCCTCATGGGGAAGGACAGCATGAAATTCATGCAGACCTACCAGGACTCTCTGGAAACGATGAACCATGAGGCTGTGGAGTACATCCGGGGCATTTCGGTAGTCAAGGTGTTCGGACAGACAGTGCAATCTATCACCAAGTTTAATGACGCTATCAAATCTTACCGGAAGTTTGCTCTGGCCTACACGATGTCCTGCAAAAAGGGAATGGTGGCGTTTAACTCAGTCATCAATTCCAGCTTCCTGGTACTGGTGCCTACGGCGCTTATTATCGGGTTCGTTTCCAATGATCTGATCGGCTTTATGCAGAGTTTTCTGTTCTATGTGATTTTCTCTCCTGCCTGTGCAGTTATGCTTAACAAGATCATGTATATGACTAGCTACAAGATGCAGGCTGAGGAGTCCATGCGCCGCATCGACATGATCTTGACTGCCGAACCGCAGGCGGAGACTTCTGTACCAAAACATCCAAAGACTTACGATGTCTCCTTTGAGGATGTGACCTTCGCATACGAAAATATGGATCATCCGGCGGTATCCCATTTGAGCTTTACAGCCAAAGCAGGAACAACTACCGCATTGGTCGGGCATTCCGGCTCTGGCAAAAGTACAACGGCCAGCCTGATCCCCCGCTTCTATGATGTGCAGCAGGGATCGATCAAGATAGGTAGTATGGACATTCGGGAAATTCCCCATGCTGGCCTGATGAAGATGGTTGCTTTTGTATTTCAGGACCCCAAATTGTTTAAGGACACCCTTCTGGAAAACATCCGGGCAGGCAGACCTTCCGCCACACGGGATGAGGTCTTGCAGGCGGCGCATCTGGCCCAGTGCGATGATATTCTGAAAAAATTCCCGGATGGCATCGACACTGTGGTAGGTAGTAAGGGAGTGTATCTTTCCGGCGGCGAAACACAGCGCATTGCGATTGCACGCGCTATTTTGAAAGACGCCCCCATCGTGGTGTTAGATGAGGCGACTGCCTACGCTGACCCGGAGAACGAACAGCAGATCCAGAAAGCCTTTGAGGGGCTGGTCAAGGGCAAGACGGTCATTATGATCGCACACCGGCTCTCCACCATTCAGGACGCTGATCTCATTCTGGTAATGAAGCAGGGTGAATTGGTGGAAAGCGGAACCCATGACGCGCTGGTGAAACAGGGCGGCGAATACGCCAAGATGTGGGGCAACTACACAAAGACTACCAAGTGGCACATCGGGAATGAGGTGAAAGTATGCTAAAACGGATGTTTGCCCTGAGCGATCAGGGATCAAGAGATTTGAATAAAGGAATTGCGGCCACTACCCTCAGCAATCTGTGCTTGATTGCTCCGGTCAGCCTGCTGGTCATGGTGATATGGGAACTGCTGAATGTGATTTCCGGGCAGGAAAGCAGTATGCGGGATCATGCAGCCTTGTTTATTTGCGGTACAGCAACCATGTTTATCATTGTGTTTTTGACCCAGTGGCTTCAGTACAATAAAACTTATACCGTGGCGTATGAGGAAAGCGCCAATCGCCGGATTGTCCTAGCAGAGAAGCTGCGGAAACTTCCACTGTCCTTCTTTGGCCAGCGCAATCTTTCTGACCTGACTACCACCATTATGGGGGACTGTACGGCTCTGGAGCGCGTATTTTCCAATGCGATCCCGCAGCTCTTTGGAACGATTTTCATGTTTATGATAACGGCTATCGGCCTGCTGGTGCTTGACTGGCGGATGGGCCTTTGCATCGTAGTGCCGGTGCCTGTGGCAGCCTTGGTAGTCTTTGCGGCGAAGAAAGCTCAGTCCAATGCTGAGAGCACCAACATGGATGCCAAGAGAGCTGCCTATGACGGCGTGCAGGAATACCTTGATACCATCCAGGAGCTAAAATCCTGCTCCCGTGAAGAAGAATACCTAGAGGGGCTGGAAAAGAAGCTGGATTATGTGGTAAAGTGTTCCTTCCGCAACGAGATTGCTCCCGGTGCTGCTACGACAACAGCTCAATTTATCCTTCGGTTTGGCCTTGTGGCGGTCATGCTGGTGGGCGGTATTCTGGTGACGGCCGGCTCGTTGTCCATCCCCCTGTTCATTCTGTTCCTGCTTTTTGCCGGCCGCATTTACGATCCTTTCACCAGTTGCTTCATGCTGATGGCAGAAGTGTTCTCTGCCCTTGTCAGCGTCAAGCGGATGAAGCAGATCAATGAGACCCCGGAGCAGACCGGCACCAATGTCTGCAATAACAAGGGCTACGACATTGAGTTTAAGAATGTGGTATTTTCCTACAATGAGGAGCCGGTTTTGAAGGGCGTGTCCTTTGTGGCAAAACAAGGTGAGGTTACGGCGCTGGTAGGTCCGTCCGGCAGCGGCAAGTCCACCGCCTCCAAACTGGCGGCACGCTTTTGGGATGCAGACTCCGGAACCATTACCCTGGGCGGCGTGGATGTCAAAACGGTAGAACCGGAAACGCTGTTCAAGAATTATGCCATTGTATTTCAAGATGTCATGCTCTTTGATGAGACTGTCATGGAGAATATCCGGCTGGGCCGGGGCGATGCCACTGATGAGGAAGTTATGGCTGCGGCCAGAGCTGCCCAATGCGAGGAATTTATCCAGCGTCTCCCTCAAGGGTATCAGACGAACATCGGGGAAAACGGTAGCGCCCTGTCCGGTGGCGAGCGTCAGCGCATTTCTATTGCCCGCGCCCTGTTGAAAAATGCTCCCATTGTCCTGCTTGATGAAGCAACTGCTTCTATGGATGCCGAGAGTGAAACACTGATACAGGATGCCTTGTCGGTACTGCTGAAGGATAAGACGGTCATGGTGATTGCCCATCGCATGAGGACAGTGGCAAATGCTGATAAGATCGTGGTTCTGGACAACGGCAAGGTCAGTGAGATGGGGACACCTGCTGCACTGATGAAAAAGGGCGGTCTATATGCACACCTTGTTGAATTACAGCAAGGAAAATAGAAAGGAAATCTTATGGAACAACACTGGAAGTTAAAAGATTTAGGTCTGACAATCGTATTTTCCGTTATTTACTTTGCTGTGGTTTTGGCAGCTACGATTATGGGCGGCATACACCCATTGCTCTATCTGTTTGTAACAGCATTAATTGCTCTCGTGGCGTGGATTCCATATATGTATGTTATGGCAAAAGTGCCGAAAGCAGGCGTGGTTCTCATTATGAACCTATTTGTAGCAATCGCTTTCGTGGCTTTTGGGGAGCTTGCGAATCTGTTGCTTGGGAGCTTGATTGCTTGTTCTATTTTAGCGGAAATCATTCGGAAATGGGCCGGATATAAGAATTACAAAGGTATCGTGATGAGTTATATCTTGCTTTCGTTAAGCAATATCGGTTCTCCGTTGTATGTATGGGTATTCTCTGACTATGCCATTTCAGAGGCATCCGAAGAAATGTCTGCAAATTATGCTGAGATATTATCAACCTTGACTTCTCCGTGGTTTATGGTTCTTGCTATTGCCGCAACCGTAGTTATCTCAATAATTGTCGGAGTTATTGCAAAAAAGGTTTACAACAAGCAGTTTGCAAATGCTGGGATTATGTGAGTGGGTGATAGAATGAAGATTCATGTGTCGGGCGAGGACTATTTAGAGGCTGTGCTGATGCTGCAAAAAGAAAAAGGCATGGCAATGTCACTAAGTTAAGATTAATTTGCGACAAAACTATTGTAAAAAGGTTGGAGATTTTTTTCTTCAGCCTTTTTGTACTTCAAGTACAACACAAATAGACAGATGTGCATCTGTCTAATGAAAAAAGAAGAAAAATATTACGCACTAGCACAGAACCTTTAATAAATGGCGAAATTCTAATATAGTGTAACAAGAGAGATTAAGAGAGAGGTACCTGTTGGTACCTCTGTTTACATATTATAGGATTTCTTCTTTGACTTGTGTTGGAATTCCTATCTCTAAAGACGCAAGCAGTGCAGAGAAATTCTGCTGAATAATCTCCAATGTCTTTTGCTTTTTCTGTAATTCCTGTTTTTCCCGAACAATAGCAGCCTGTTCAGATTCAAGATTTTCAATCCGCTTCTGAATTTTATTAGAGCTTGGGATTTTGGTAACACCGAGATCCTGAAGCTCTTTTTTTAGCGAATCGTGGAGCTGGTATTCTGCCTGATGTTTGGTGCGGTATGCTTTTGGATTTTTAGCAGATTTGCAATCTTCAATCACTTTACGGCAAAGCCGGTAAGAATCACAGTGTTTTTGAATGATTTTCTGCGTGCTCAGTTCACTGTTGATTTGTACTATTCTTTGCTCAGCCGCTTTAACAGAAGCATCAACATCAGAAACATGCTGTTGGAAATCTTCATAATTCAGCAGGTTATTTTCGGAAAGATAGTTGAAGGTGCGGGCTGCTTCTTTCAGGTTATTGAGTTTTGCCCATCGTTCAAATCCTTCTCGATTGCCGGCCGTAACATAAGTGGAGATATTGATATACAGGCGAGCTTCTATGGACAGATGCTTTGGAACTTTCGCTTTGCTACGATTTTTAGCCAGACGGATGCGGACATTTTCTTCGCTATAATAACTTCCAAGAGATTTCATATAAGTGAAATTCTTCTGCTCCGGTGCACGGAAGGATAGATGTTTTCCCTGTCGAACTTCATATCCCGCTAACTGCATTTTTTGTAGAAATTCCTCGTAGTTGATGGAAGTCCAGATTGCCTTATCAACCGCAACACGCAGTTTGGCTTTCCAGCTGGTCCCACGATGATATTCCATGTTCTCTTTATAACTTTTACCTTTTTCTCCGGTTGGCATACTGGTGGTAAGTCCATTTTCATGGCAGATACGATTACTGATTCTGCAGAGTTTATGGTAGCTCCGCTTATTGGAAACATACTTGTGATGATCAACAAAGCTTGCAGCGTTGAAGATGATGTGATTGTGAATGTGATTTTTATCAACATGGGTGCTGATCACGTATTCATATTTTCCTTTCAGTACTTCGTCTACAAATTGTTGCCCTAAGCGATGAGCGGTTTCGGCATCAACTTCTCCAGGCTTGAAGGACTGGATCAGATGAAATGCCAGGTTATCACCTTTGTCCATTCCATTCTTTTTTGCCATTTCTCTTGTCATAGAAAACTCAAGATCTGCAGTTTCCGGGGAACAGCCAAAACTGGAAACTAACAGTTTTTCATCTGTTTTATCTGGATTTGTGATGTAGTCCAGTGCTTTCTTGTCTGTTACTTTAACGGGGAAGATCTTAAGATACGCCATAATTCTTTCACCATCTCTTTCAATTCTTGCATTTCTTCCGGATACAGATCTCCGGTGGTATTTACCTTTTTGGCAATCTGGTTGATATTTACGCCAATCTTGTGCATTTCCTCATACTGTTTCTTCAGTGGAGTGGTATCAGTGTTGACGATGTAACCGTCGATTGCCATTTTACGAAGATAAGCTCCCATGTTTTTTGTCTTTGATTCTATCATTTTTCTGCGGATAAGCTTACGTTCTTCTTCGGTGACATAGAAATGGATTTCTTTGTTTCTCTTTCTTTCAGCCATTGGCGGGTTCTCCTTTCTGAGAGGGCAGTTGTATCGTTGCTTTCAGCATTTTTCAATTTAGGGCAGGGTACCCTAAATTGGGATTTTCCGGAAGTGTATCCTCACTTCCTGTCCTTGCTGTTTTACCCTTCTATTAGTTAAAGTCACGAGAACCTGGAAAATGCAAAAGAATTTGGTAGGTAGAACGGGATACGAAAATGTGGTATGATTATGGGCAAGATATCAGAAAAATCAGGAGTTGAATAGATTGTGAAGAAAGAAGAAATTTTTGAATATGTGCAGAAACAGTATGGTACAGTTCCAGAATATTTATGGAGTAAATCTCCAGACAGTGTTGTACTTCGTCATAAAAATGGAAAATGGTATGCAATATTCATGACAGTTGAGAAATCTAAGTTGGGATTAGAGGGGAATGATCTGGTTGACATCATGGACGTAAAGTGCGATCCGGACATGACGAATATGATTATTCAGACTTATGGATTTTTACCTGGGTATCATATGAATAAGCAGCACTGGATCACTATTTTACTGGATGGTTCGGTCAGCGAAGCAAAGGTACTGGACTTTTTAGATATGAGTTATGACCTGATTGACGGAGCAGGCGGAAAAGAAGAAAATGTAAGTGGTTTACAGTGATTTTTGAGCAAAAGGAAAACCGGGGATTTTGCTCCTCGGTTTTTCGGCTGTTATGCTTCAGTCTTCAACTTGAAAAATATCTTCTACAGGCACTTTCAGGTAATGGGCCAGCCGGATTGCAATCTCAAGAGAGGGATTACGTTCTCCACGTTCGATGCGGCCTATAGTCTGGCTGCAGGAACCTATGGCTTCAGCCAAATCTGCTTGAATGAGATTCCGTTCTTCACGAATATCTTTTAATGTATTATTGATTGCCATTCAATCACTTCCTTTGCTTATTGTTATCAGCAGGATCATGAACCTGCTGTTGAAATCTAATGAAATCCCGGAATTTCTGCACCTTTGCATTTCCCGATTACTTTTCCAAAAATTTTAAAAGAGTCAGATTCCAAAACCTGGATAGGACGATATTTTTGATTTAAAGAGATCAGATAAACACCATCTGGCTCATCGTGTAATTCCTTGATGTAAGTATTGCCGTTGAGATAGAAGATTCCAATTTCACCATTAGCAAGAGAATCTTTTTTCTGAATCCATGCAACATCGCCTGTATGATAAAGTGGCTCCATACTGTCACCGGAAATCCGTACACCAAAGTCCGTCTGCTCAGGAGCAAGGTGTCCTACGTCATAGGTTTCTTTTACAGAATCCTCCAGGTAATTTCCAGTACCAGCAGAAACTGGTTCCCAGGTAATTTCTACAGGATGATGGAATGGGATAATCTTTGCAGACAGTGGAGAAAACTTTTTAGAAGCTTTCAAAATATCAGCAAATTCAATCAATTTATTTCTGCCTTCTTCATTCAATCCACTCATAATGTTATATGGATTTTCTCCAAAGAAGGATTCATATATATCTTCGATATCAAGTAACTGGCAAAGTGTCAGGAAAACATGTAAAGCTGGTTCTCGTGCATTGGTCTCCCATTTGGAGATTGCTTTTGTAGTGACCTGAATACCTTCCTGAGAAAGCAGGTCTACCAGATCTGATTGAGAGTATCCTTTCTTTTTTCTATTTTCTGCTAATATTTCCCCGAAATCACGCATTTGTTCGCCTCATTTCTATTTGAATTTTCTATATGCATTATACCGTATGTTAAAAATAAAATCAACAATAATCTCCAAAATGGAGAAAATACAACCAAGATGTCACTTGACTATCTCCGGAATGTCGATATATACTAAACATACAGAAATTGATAAGACATCATGTTGAAGGAAACAGCTGGGAGGTGAAAAGTTTGAGTGAGCGTGTGATCCTGCATAGTGATATGAACTGTTTTTATGCCAGTGTAGAAATGCTGCATCATCCGGAATTTGCCGGAATGCCTCTGGCAGTCGGTGGCAATCCGGAAGCCAGACATGGAATTGTATTGACAGCAAATTATATTGCAAAGCAAAAAGGTGTAAAGACCGGAATGGCATTATGGCAGGCGAAACAGGTTTGCCCGGAAATTATTTTTGTACCACCAAGGATGGATTTGTATTTGCGATTTTCACAAATGGCAAGAGAAATCTATTCAGAGTATACAGACAAAATTGAGCCATATGGAATTGATGAAGCCTGGCTGGATGTATCAGACAGTGGAAATCTGAAAGGAAGCGGAATGACGATTGCGAGAGAAATCAGCCATCGAATTAAATACGAACTTGGAGTAACTGTGAGTATTGGAATTTCCTGGAATAAGATTTATGCGAAACTTGGTTCGGATTATAAAAAGCCGGATGCAATCACAGAGTTTAATCGAGAAAATTATAAAGACAGGATATGGCAGCTTCCAGCGTCAGATTTGCTTTATGTCGGAAGACAGACAAATAAGAAATTGCAAAAACTTGGAATCCGGACAATCGGGCAACTTGCGGAATCAGACGAAAAGTTGTTAGAGAGTCATTTTGGAAAAATAGGAAATGTATTATGGGCTTTCGCAAATGGCTGGGATGAAGATCCGGTTTGCAAGGAAGGATATGAAGCACCAGTAAAGTCGATAGGTAATAGCACTACAACACCGAGAGATCTGGAAAATGATCTGGATGTCTGGATCATTCAAATAGCATTGGCAGAAAGTGTAGCTGCACGATTGCGGAAACATGGATTTAAATGCAAAACAGTAGAAATTACAGTCCGAGATAATGGATTGTATAGTTTTTCCAGACAGATACATTTACGACAGCCAACGAATATTACAAACGAGATTGTAACTGCAGCATTTCAGCTATTTAAAGATAATTATAAATGGGAACATCCCATTAGAAGCCTGGGAATTCGAGCTGCGGATCTTGTGTTAGATAATATTCCCGTGCAGTTGGATTTATTTGGAAATCAGGAGAAAAAGGAAAAGTTAGAGAAGCTGGATCGTACTGTAGATGAGATCAGACGACGGTTTGGTTATTTCAGTATACAGCGAGCGGCAATGTATCAGGATAAAGTCTTATCCCACTTAGACGCTGGTACGCACACGATCCATCCACACAGTTATTTTCATGGGTAATTGGAGGGATAGATTTGAAAAAAGCATTAACCAGAAAACAGAAAGAAAGTTATCAGTGTATTTTGGATTATACGAAGGAGCATGGATATCCGCCGACAGTACGGGAATTTGGAAAATTGATCGGGGTGAAATCAACATCATCAGCATTTTCCAGAATCAAGCAGTTGGAGTTAAATGGATATATCCGCAGAATCCCGGCATCGCCAAGAGCAATTGAGATTTTATAGTGAGGTGTCGGCATGAACAAAGTATATGTAGATGTAGTAGCAGAGTTTCGGAAAGACGGACAGCTGGTTCCTATATTTTTTACATGGGAGGATGGAAGAAAGTATAGCATTGACAGAATTTTGAAAATCGAGCGATGCGCCAGCAGAAAGGCAGGCGGTGTAGGAATGATGTACACCTGTATGATACAGGGGCAGGAAAGCCACTTGTTTTACGAAGTGGATAAATGGTTTATGGAGAGAAAAACAGCATAAGGAGAGATTGGTATAGACGATATTATTTGGATTATTAACCGGCAGGGATAGTCACTTTCCCTTTATATTCCTGTAGGTTTTACATAAGAAGATGGATTCCGGTCAGCAAAGGTAGCTCCCACAATGCCTTTTGGATATCCGCTTCTGCAAGTTGTAGTAAGTAATTGCTTCCCATCAAAATCATGGGGAAAGCGAACTGGTCTGAAAGACCGCCAGTTAGTGTGATGATGATAAGGAGATTTTGAAACTGATGACAGACAGAGATTATGCAATTAAATCAATGAAAGAAATTACCTTCCAGATGGCAAGTCATGCACAGGATTATCTGGAAGTTACAATCGAAAGACATTATACTGATATTAAAGAATTGATGACAAGCTATCAGAAATTGATTTTGGAAAATCAGATTGTGTTAGAAGAACTGGATATGGAATGCCAGGAGAAAATCAATGAAGATATGGCATATGTATTGAGTTATCTGAGCATTTATAACAACCAGCTGAATGTGCCAAAGATGCACCGGGAGATGAATAATCTGATGATTATTTATGGATTGTCGGACATGATCTATCGGGGAATGACTTTGGTGAAGTTCTATGCACCGAATGGTGTGATGCTCAGTGAAATCCTTCATTCCTGTTTTTGCAGTCATTATAATAAGACAGATGTGGAAGTACAACAGGAGTTGGGAATAGGCAGGACTTCTTTTTATAAAATGAAGAAGCAGGCACTTGGGTATTTAGGATTTTATTTTTATGAGATCGTGGTACCGCAGGCAAAGGATAAAAGATTTAAACCGTCACTGGGCGTTGAGGAAGAGTAGGTGAATAATATGAGATACGAAGATTCGATGAAAGGTGTAGCTGCTCAGATAATCAAAGAACAGCAGCGAGTCAGTAAAATTAAAAACAATCCAGAAGAGTTCCATTGGCATGACGAATATGCAACGTTGAATTTCTTTCGGTTTATCTGCAAAAATATCGGTAACTTGGGAAATGGAGAAATTGAGAAAATGGTCACACGCTTGAAAAGCATAGATCAGAAAGCAGTGGAAAACCATGTGAATGGTGCTGTTTGGGCATTTGATTATGATAAGATGTTCTGTGTATTGATGGAAAATGAAATTTGCCGAAAGGTGTGTGAAAAGAATAAATATAATAGTTGGATGAAACTGATTGGAAATTATTGTTTTCAAGTGGTGTAGGATAAAATAGTGGCTTGTGAAAAGCTGATTTTGATGTTAAGATGAAATTGGGATAGGAGACATTTAGGAACCTATCCTGACATAGCAAAGAATGGAGGCGAGAATGGACGTGGCGAAAGAAGAAATCGTGAAAACAGAAGAATTGGAAACACGTTACGAAAGATACAAGGGTATCTTAAAAGACCTTACCATCATGAGCGATGTGTTTATGCGGAATGTATTCAAGAAACGGGAATGTACAGAATATGTTCTGCAGGTAATTATGAATAAAAAGGATCTGAAAGTGATTGATCAAGTTCTGCAGAAAGACTATAAGAATTTGCAGGGGCGTTCAGCTATTCTGGACTGTGTTGCCAGAGATTCTGAAGGCAAGCAGATGGATGTAGAAATCCAACAGGACAACGAAGGGGCATCTCCCAAAAGAGCAAGGTATCATAGTGGTCTGATGGATATGAACACATTAAATCCAGGACAGGATTTTGATGACCTTCCGGAAAGCTACGTGATTTTTATCACCAGAGACGATGCACTTGGATACGGACTTCCGATTTATCATATAGACAGGAAAATCGAAGAAGTCAGTGAGAATTTTAAGGATGAAGCTCATATTATCTATGTAAATTCTAAGAAACAAGAGGATACAGAATTAGGCAGACTGATGCATGATCTTCACTGTAAGAATGCAGAAGATATGCACAGTAAGATACTTGCTGACAGAGTATACGAATTGAAGGAAACACAGAAAGGGGTGGAATTCATGTGCCGTGAGATGGAACAGATTTATAGTGAAGGTATTGAAAGTGGTGAGCTGAAAAAAGCAAAAGCCTCAGCATTATCCATGGCTGCGGATGGAATGAAAGTTGATAAAATAGCCCACTATCTTAATGTGAGTGTTCAAATGGTGCAGAAATGGATTGATGAGAGCATGAGTGTTGCACATTAACAAATGATAAATTTTAATGGAGCTACCAGAGGATACTAATTCTTCTGGTGGCTTTTTTGTGTGTTGCATGTATAAAAAATGAAAATTAGTTCTATAGAACTACAACTTGATTTGCGGATTCTGTATCTTTCAATTATCCATCAGTATACTAATTTTAGACCGAATTATCGTTCTGAAGGAGGTGCTATGATGGATTTAAAAGCGGTTGGTCAGCGAATTAAAGCAGCAAGAGAAGCAAAAAATCTTACACAGGAAGAACTGGCGGCGCTGGTAAATTTAAGTACAACACATGTCAGTGTGATAGAAAGAGGACTGAAAGTAACAAAGTTGGATACCTTTGTAGCAATTGCCAATGCACTTGATGTATCGGCTGATGCGCTACTGATAGATGTTGTGACACATTCTGTCACAGGTGTTACTAATGAATTATCTGATATGATAGAAAAATTGCCAAAGGACGAGCAGAAAAGAATTTTAAATGCGGTCAGAGCTTTGGTAGACTAATGAAATAGGCATTGAAATCGAAGGGCATTAAGCTCTTCTTTTTTTTATTCTTTTTTATGGATTCGTTTGTGAAAAAATCTTTTTTCATAGTGATAATCATGATATAGTAGTTCTAAAGAACTATAAATAATTCTTTGAAACTGGAGGGCGGGTAAATGAGAGAAAAAAATATTTATGAGAAGATTGCAGAAAAGTACAATACGACACCAGAAGAAGTACGCAGAGAAATGCAGATAGCCATAGATACAGGATTTGATAATCCTGATCCGGCCGTGCAGGAAGAATGGAAGAAAATGACACTTAAAGGAGAAAGACCTACACCGGAAGAAGTAATCAATTACGCAGTAAAAAAAACTAAAAGGAAAATAAAAATATGAAGAAAAAGATAATTGCAGTGATCTCAGGGGCAGTCATCTTGATAATTGCTGCAGGAAGTATTTATGGGAAACCCGAATCAAGTCATAAGGAAGGTGAACCGGATGTGGTAGGAACATTTTCCGTAAATCGGGATGAAAATCTAACCGTAATCGCTAACCGGGAAAATATTGAGGATAGAGAAGCGTTTGCAAGAGAGCTTTTGCAGATGTACAAGGATGATTCTTTTCATTCGACAAAATTCTCCACAGACAGGGGATATGCGACGAGTCTTGATATGAACATCTATTTATGGAAAGAGGATATTGAAGATGGGGAATCGGTAATGACAGCCGAATACAGAACTGTAGAATATGGAAAGGACTATGATGTTGTCAATCATCCTGATAAATTTCAACTATATATAGATGGAAAAGAAGTAGAAGAATAATACAGTGAACTTTTTATACTGAAATATGTACGATTTCAATAATGACATGAACTTATGGGAACGTATTGCGGATACTTTGTAAACTTTATCCTGATACAATGATTATGCTGATGAAAGAAGGCATAGATAACTGAATACAAGAAAGAGACGAAAGCCTCAGTAGTTAAGAAAAAACTACTGGGGCTTTTTTTCGTGCCTGAATTTCTCAGCCAATAACTGCGGGCGTATCCCGGCAGGATAAAGGCGGAGCAGGCATGATCCTAAACAGAGGTCCGCCTTCTGGACTTGAAACGAGCAACAAGATTTCAAATTCAGGAGGAACGGATATGTATATTGAACACCCATATTTTTACGAAGGAAAGTATTACGCAAATATTGATGGAGAAATGATCGAGATTACAAAAGAAGTTGCGTATGCGATGAATAATTTTTACAGAAGCAGCAAGGCAAAAAAAGTTGAGATTAAGAATGAACTGGGTGAGGTTGTGGATAAGATGCTGAGAGAAGTACCTTACAGCGGTCAGTCCATTGATGGAGAAGGCTTCATGATTGAGGATTTTCCAGATCTGAACTGTGATGTGGAGCACTGTGTACTGACAAAAATGGAACAGCAGGATATTCACACAGTGATCAATCAACTGAACTCAGAGGAACGCATGATTATTTATGGCATTTTCTTTGAAAACAAGACACAGACACAGATGGCGGAGATTATGGGGATTTCCAGACAGATGCTGTCATACAAGCTGAAATCCACTCTTAATAAGATGCGTGAAATGTATATGAATAAATTTTTTTAAAAAATTTTTCAAAATCTTTTGCATCTGCCAAAGTCATTTGACTTTAGTAATTAGAGGAAGTTAAAGGACTTCCTAAAATGAACCATGATAACTGAATATCCAATAATAACTGACGTGACATTTCATGCAAAGAGCACGAGGAAGATGCCGCTATAGGATTATAAGACAAAACAAAGATTTTTAGTTCAGTCCGTAATGCTGCGAAAAAGCACTGACCGAAGCCAACTGGCAGGCTGGTGATGCGATGATATGTATGAGATGCGATACACTTGCAGATCCTGAGAAGTCTGTAACTGGTAAACCTATGAACTGCTGGAGCCTGGAAACGAGAGTTTCCGGGTTGTGGTCCGGAGTATGCATCCGGGCAGGTTATTATTCCCTTCCTGCATATGCGGGAGTAACGATTCGGGGTATCGAGGATAAATAGAATCGAGCGAGCACTGTTTAATAATCAAATTGGCTATAGAGGTTATGCGGCAGAGCTTTCCGTCTTGGAAAGGAACTCTGCCGTATTCCTGTGGAGCCAATATAGCGCTATGAATGCTTTACAAATAAAAAAAGATTGGAGAGATGACAAGTGACGATTCGAAGAGGAGATATCTTATGGGCGGATCTCGGTATGTTCCCGACAACTTCGGTTCAGGGTGGAGTAAGACCGGTGATCGTAGTAAGTAACAACAAAGCTAATACATACAGTTCAGTCATTACAGTAGTTCCGCTGACGTCAAGAATATATAAGAAGCGGTATTTGCCAACACATGTATTTATCAGCAAATATGATATGACGGGAATCCGAAAAGGAAGCCTGGCACTGGCTGAACAGGTTATGAGCATTTCTACGAAATGTATTATTGAGAAATGCGGAAGAGTAAATAAGTGGAGCCTGGATCGGGTACTGAAAGCAGTACGGATTCAGATGGGAATGGAAGGAGAAGGGCATGACGGCAGAGGAATATAGAAACTATCTGGAAACGGATTTTGATGATGTAGATCTGAAGGAATTGAAGGACATCCGAAAAATAAGGATTGACCGGAATCAGACGAAAGAAAAAAGAATAGCTCAATATCTTAGACAAGTGGGAAATCCCTATCTTGTCTGTATAGGAAATGTAAAAGTGAAAATACGGTTTGCAAACAATGGAGTATCTTTTGAAGATGCATTTGAGGAACTTTTGCTTTCTGTATAAAAAGTGGTGGTAAAATCTGAAGAGTTATGTTAATATGGAGGCGAGGAATTCAGGACTCCTCATTTCTATTAGGACAAAATCGACTCACCCTCTGGGTTTTACCAATGTTGATGGAAAGGTAAAACTAAGGAGGATGAAGATGAATCAAATTAACAATTCAAAGAAAATCTATCATGCAGCCATTTATGTTCGTTTATCGAAAGAAGATGGCGATGTTGCTACTGCTGGAAAGCGTGAAAGCAACAGTATCTCAAATCAGAAAGATCTGATAAAAAATTTCCTAAAAGATAAAAAGGATATAGTTGTTGTATCAGAACGGGTGGATGACGGTTACAGCGGTTCTAATTTTGAACGTCCTGCATTTCAGATGATGCTGGAAGATATCAAAAAAGGAATTGTGGATTGTGTCGTTGTAAAAGACCTTTCCCGTTTTGGACGTGAGTATATTGATGCCGGAAAATATATCGAAAGATTATTTCCGGCACTTGGCGTGCGGTTTATTGCGGTCAATGATCATTATGACAGCCTGGAAGGGAAAAGTCAGGCAGACGAAATCGTGATTCCCTTCAAGAATCTCATTAACGATGCATATTGCCGTGACATTTCTATCAAAATAAGAAGCCACCTGGAAGTAAAGAGAAAAAATGGGGAATATATCGGAGCGTTTACACCGTATGGCTACCAGAAAGATTCAGATAATAAAAACAAACTGGTGATAGATGCATATGCGGCAGGTATCGTCAAAGAAATTTACCGCATGAAATTATCAGGTATGAGCCAGACAGCAATTGCCAATGCATTGAACAAACAGGGTGTTCTTTCACCAATGGAATACAAGCACAGTCTTGGAATAAGGATTCAGGATAATTTTAAAACACACGAACAGGCAGAATGGAGCGCCATGTCGGTAAAAAGAATCCTTGAAAATGAAGTATACACTGGAACTCTGGTGCAGGGAAAAAGAACAACACCAAACCATAAAGTAAAAAAATTGATGAAAAAGCCGGAGACAGATTGGGTTAGAATTGAAAAAAACCATGAGGCTATCGTATCAGAACGAGAATTTGCACTGGTGCAGAGATTATTAGGGATAGATACAAGGACTTCTCCGAACGAGGAAAAGGTATATCCATTATCTGGACTTGTGGTTTGTGGAGACTGTGGGGCAATGATGATCAAACGGGATGTTCCGGCAGGAGGAAAGGTATACGCTTACTATATCTGTTCCAGACATGCGGCTACGAAAGCGTGTGCAGCACACAGAATACCAATGGGCAAACTAGAAGAAACAGTATTGGAACTGGTAAAAATCCATATTGAAAATATCCTTGATATGAAAAAAATCATGGATTTTATCCATGAAGTACCATTTCAAGAATTGGATATAAAAGAACTGGAAATTAGAAAAGAAGCAAAAGAAAAAGAAGCCGTGCGATGCCGGGAGTTAAGAGATTATCTATATGAGGATTTCCGTGAAGGAATCATTTCAAAAGAAGATTATAAAGAGCTTCATGACGGGTACACAGAAAAACGGAAAAAAGCCGAGGAAGCAGTCCGAAGCATTGATCAGCAGATCAGTGAAGTCCTGGAATCAAAAAGTGATAAATATCATTGGCTGGATTATTTTGCCGAGCATCAGAATATACAGGAACTTACAAGAACTGTTGCTGTTGAACTGATTGACCAGATATTAGTATATGACAAAAAACATATTGAAGTCAGATTTAATTTTGATGATTGTTATCAATCTTTGTTACGGCAGATACAGTCGGTGGGATGCGATGTCAGCACAGGTATGGACGGAAGAATAGAAATTCAAAAGAGGGAGGTCGTATAAATGGCTCGAAAATCAAGAAAAGTAGATTATGTGAATGTTGGAAATAAAGAAAATTTGGTTACAGAAGCTGAAAACCAGTGTGAAAAAGTTTCACATGCAGCCCTTTATGCAAGGCTTTCCTATGAGAGTGAAAAGAACAGAGAAAGAAATACGATAGAAACGCAGATGGTTCTGCTTCATAATTTCGTAAAAGAACAGAAAGATATCGTGGTTGCAAAGGAATATTATGATATATCTAAAACCGGAACTAATTTTGAGAGAGATGGTTTTAATGAGATGATGCAGGACATCAAAGAGGGAAATATTGACTGTGTTATTGTTAAAGATCTTTCTAGACTTGGAAGAAATTATGTAGAGGCAGGAAGCTATATTGAAAGAGTGTTCCCATTCTTTAATGTGCGTTTTATTTCGGTGAATGATCATTATGATTCGTTCAGAGATGACATAAGCCTGCTGATCAGCATGTCAAACGTGTATAATGAGTTTTATTCCAGAGATTTGGCAAAGAAAATAAGAAGTTCATACCGGACGAGCTGGGCAAATGGCGAATTTCCTTCCGGTCAGATGGCTTATGGTTATGAAAAAGACAAGGATAATCCTCATCAGCTGATTCCAGATCCGGTAGCGGCACCAGTGGTGAAAAAGATATTTCAGTATTTTATTGATGGAATGACTTATGCAGAGATTGCCCGGAAATTAAATGCGGATGGGTATCTCTGCCCGAAAGCCTACAAGCTGGATAAAGCAGGAAAAGCAAATGAAAAGTCAGCGACATGGACATGGAGTGGAGGAACAGTCCACAAAATCCTTGAGAATCAATATTATGCCGGTGATAGTGTGCATAATCAGTTTACCAATGATTCCTGGGCAGCACAGAGACAGAAAATGAATCAGAAAGAAGAATGGATCATTATCAAAAATACCCATGAGGCACTTGTGAGCAGAAAGGATTTTGATGAGGTACAGGAAAAGATTGGTCATATCGTAAAACGGGTTAATGAAGCTCGTAAATCAAATGGCAATAATGTAAGAGACTTCAACTTTTTCAAGCAGAAAATTGTATGTGCAGACTGTGGAAAAACCATGTATTTATATGGGAAAACAAAAGGCAATCATCGTAGGTTTTACTGTGGAAATAATAGGCTCCACGGGAAGTGTACGCCACATTCTATCACTGATTTGGAAGTGAATGATTATGTACTGCGTGTGATACGTGCACATATCAATGTATATGTTGAAAATGTAGATTTGATTCGGCGGTTGAATCAAAGACAGGAAAGCATTAAAAAATATGATGTGTTTAACAGGGAAATCAAGAAATGCCGGAAAGAACTGGAAAAAGTGGCAGTACACCGGGAAAGATTGTTTGAGGATTATGTGTGCCGTATTATTGATGCAGAGCAGTATGAAACATTTTCAAAGCAGGATGCGGAAACAGAAAAAGAGATCCAGAATAACATGGAAATTTTATTAAAGCATCAGGTTGGATATGAAAAAAATTTTCACACAGAGGAAGAATGGGAAACATTGATCAATAAATACCGCAATACGAGAACGCTGACAAAGGAAATGGTCAATGCTTTTGTAGAAAAAATCGAAATACATGAAAGCGGTTCTATTACGGTACGTTTGGTGTATGATGATATGTTGGAAGAATTAAGAAAATATGCAAAAGAACGGGAGGCTGAGTTATGCCAGTAACAGAATGTATCGCTGTTTATATCAGACTTTCGTCGGAGGATAATGATGTAGATGGCAGTATAAAAGCCGAAAGTAACAGTGTCAGTGCACAGAGAATGCTGATAAACGAATTTATCAAAAAACAGGACGAATTTACTAACTGTCCAGTAGTTGAATATGTAGACGATGGGTACAGTGGTACAAACTTTAACCGTCCTGGCTTTCAGAGGATGGTGGAAGATGCAAAAGCAGGACGTATAAAAAGTATTGTTATAAAGGACTTTTCAAGATTTGGAAGAGATTATCTGGAAGTGGGGAATTATCTGGAAAAAATCCTGCCAGTCCTTGGTATTCGAATTATCTCAATTAACGATGGCTTTGACAGTATCAATTCCTCTGGTTTTACTGGAGGAATGAGTGTAGCGTTAAAAAATATGCTGAATGCAATGTACAGCAGAGATTTGTCCAGAAAAGTTCGTTCTGCTATGAAAACACATGCTAAAAACGGTGAATATATGCCGGCTTTTCCCAAATATGGATATATTAAAGATCCAGAAGATAAGCATCATCTGGTTATAGACCCAGAAGCGGCTGAAATAGTGAAACTGATATTCACAATGGCGGCAGATGGGAAAACAAAAGGACAGATAGCAAAACATCTGAACGAAACCCATGTGCTTACATGCCGGGAGTATATGTGCAGAAAAGGTATAAAAATGCACAGAGAAAACGAAAAAGAAAAGAAACTCTGGTCAGTCACAACAATCTCAGATATGCTCAAAAATGAAGTGTATCTTGGAAAAATTATTTGGAATAAAAAGAGAGTGGCAAGAACAGGAAGCAATAAATTGGTTTCCAATGATAAAGAAGAGTGGATTGTTGTAGAAAATGCACATGAACCAATTATATCCGATGAATTATTCCAGAAAGCAAATGAAAAAGCATTTACTAACCAGAAAAGAGTTCTTACAAAAAGAGGAGTAGCCTGCCCTATTTTCTTTTGTCCGACCTGTGGAAGAAGACTTGGTTTTACCAGCAGAGAGACTGGGTATCGCTGTATGCAGGCACATATCAGCGGTCTTAGTGGGTGTGCGGAAAGTAAAATGGACAGGAAAGAAGCAGAAGAAACAGTACTGGATGCAGCCAGAAATATGGCACAACTCATTTCGGAAAATCTTGAGAAAAAGAAAAGTGAATGGCATAAAACAATTTTGAAAGAAGAAAATATCGCAACACTGGAAAGTGAAAAAAAGCGACTCTCGTCAAGAAAAATGAAACTGTATTCTGATTATCGTTCAGAAGTGTTGGACAAGGAAGGGTATATGGAAGAACTGGAAAAAACGACTTCCCGTATTTCAGAAATCACTTTGCAGATAGCAGAATTGGAGAATGAGATTGCAGTAGCGAAGAAAAAATGTGATGAAGCAACAGAAAAAGAAATGGAAGTAAATGAGATTGCAGCATTGCAGGATTTTGACAAAATACAGCTGTCAAAGATTATTGAGAAAGTCTTTATTTATGAACCAGGTCGTATGGAGATAAGCTGGAAGATGGATGACATTTTCTACAAAGAAGAAAAAGCATAAACGGAATAAGATTGTTCGCAGGAGCATCACTGGATGAAAACAGTGGTGCTTTTTGCGAATTAAAAGCAAATTTTTTTAGACTTATATTGACAAAAGCAGAACTGTTAGCCCTCACATCGCAGGATATTGATTTTGACAACAAAGTCATTCGGATAACAAAATCCTATCAGCGGTTAGAGGGCGAAGATGTGATTACAGACCCAAAGACACCGAAAAGCAAACGGAATGTGAGTATGCCGGATTTCTTGTGTGAAGAATTGAAAGATTATATCGGCAGGTTGTACGGGATTCTTCCCACTGACCGTATTTTTCATCTGACGAAAAGTTTCTTGCACCATGAAATGACGAGAGGAGCGGAGAAAGCGGGAGTAAAACGCATTAGAATCCATGATTTGCGGCATTCTCATGTATCGCTGCTTATTAGTATGGGATTCTCGGCAGTATCAATCGGAAACAGAGTAGGGCATGAAAGTGTAGATATTACTTATCGCTATGCTCATATGTTTCCGACAGAGCAGACACAAATGGCAAAATTATTGAATGAAGAATTTAAGGAGGGCGCAGAGGAATGAGCGGTACACACAAATATCCAACAATCAGTTTCCGTATCTCTCCCAGAGAACGGGAAGAAATTGAAGCAAAGATTTTCGCAAGCGGCATGAAGAAAAAAGATTATTTTATCCGCTCCTGCATTTATAACCGTGTGTGTGTGGTAGGCAAGAAAGAAACAGTCTATCAGATTGTGGAACGGTTGCAGGAAATGGAAAAGCATCTGGTGAAACTGGCAGAGCAAGTTGATAGCAAAGAGCCGGGGATTACTTCCGAAGAAATCAGGGATTTGCAGGAAACCTATGAAAATATGCTGAAAGCAATTCTCTGGATGCTGGACGGAGCAAGGTATTTATGGCAGGGCGAAGAAAAAAGCCCCGACAGCGACAACTGTTAGGGCTGTGATAACTGGAAAACCTCTGTTATCAACAATCACAATTCAAGTATAGCAGAGGTTTCTTCCAGTGACAATGAAAATTTTCAGAAATGGAGGGCATTATGGAGGGAACCAGAACAGAATTACAGATGATTAAAATGTCGGAGATACAGTCGCAGGAGGTAGCGTGGCTGTGGTATCCGTTTATTCCCTACGGGAAGCTGACGATTGTGCAGGGCGATCCGGGGGACGGAAAGACAACGCTGGTATTGAATATAGCGGCGAAGCTGTCAAAGGGCGAGGGCATAGACAGTGAAATGAAGTTGACGGAGCCGCTGGCTGTGATTTATCAGAGTGCTGAGGACGGGCTTGCCGATACGGTAAAGCCCCGGCTGGAAGCGGCAGGAGCAGACTGCGAAAATATTTCCGTCATTGATGAGAGTGTAAAATCACTTTCCATGATAGATGAACGTCTGGAAGAAGCGGTCATAAGGACAAGGGCGAAGCTATTGATTTTAGACCCGATACAGGCGTATCTCGGCGGCGGTATGGATATGAACCGGGCAAACGAAGCAAGGGATATGACAAAGAAGCTGGCGGCTCTGGCGGAGAAATATCAATGCGCTATTGTGCTTGTAGGGCACATGAACAAAGCGGCAGGAAATAAGGCGGCGTACCGGGGCATGGGTTCCATTGATTTCTTTGCGGTGGCAAGAAGCGTTCTGTTGGTTGGCAGAGTGGAGGGAGAAGCAAATATAAGAGCTGTAGTCCAGATAAAAAATAATCTGGCGGCGTTTGGACACCCGAAAGCCTTTGAACTGTCGGAGGACGGTTTTCACTGGCTCGGAGATTATGAGATTACCGCAGATGAAGTATTAGGCGGTATCGCTCCGAAAGCGAATAAGCTGGAACAGGCGAAGCGTCTGCTCCGGGAATTAGCAGAAACAAAAAATGCCATGCAGAGCAATGAGATTTTCAATTTTGCAGAAGAACGGAGCATATCCAGACGGACACTTGAAAATGCGAAAAAGGAAATGGGTATCAGAGCAAAACGGATAAACAATTCATGGTATTGGGAACTGGATAAAATCAGACTGGAATAAGGCAACAGCACAACAATGCAGAATATATAGAATTTGCGGGCTTGGTGCCTGCAAGGTTGCAAAAGATATAGACCTTGCGTTGTTGCGGTCTTGAAAAGGAGGGCGAATATGATACGACAGCCGGAATGGGGAACAAGAAACGTGAACAAATATTTTTACGAGAGTGAAGCCCGGAGGATTGCTGCACTCAATGAGATATTCGAAGATATAGAATTGACTGAGGCAGAAATGCGGACGCTGGTATGGCTGTGCGGGTGGGAGGAATGTACAGTGGAAAACGTACTTTCAGCTATCCGAAAAGCTATGGCGGCGGAAGCAAAGCGGCGGGAACGGCCGCTCCGTCCGTAGGACGGAAAAGCCCTCGGCAGAGCGCAAAGGCAGCTTTTGATAGAGCGGAGCCTGTCAAAAGTGCTTTTGCGTTACTTTCGGCGAAAGTAACAAAGCCTATGCGTCGTATCCGGCGCTGATTACCCTAACAGGTAGAAAGGAAATTGATTGAAGCGAACGATTAGCTTTATGACAGGGAAAGGCTCTGTCAACCATAACAGCAGAAAATTCCATGCGAAGAATACTGACCCGGAGCGAAGCTGTCTGAACGTGGAATACTGCAACGAAAATGCTAAAGACGTATATCACGAATTATTTGATGAAGCACTCGCCCGGTACAATGCGAAGCAGGCCAGAAGTGACCGCCGGATTGACGATTATTATGAGAAAATCTGTTCCGGCAAGCAGGAGAAGCCATTCCATGAGATTATCCTGCAAATTGGGGATAAGGACAACATGGGAGCGAAAACGGAAAACGGACAGCTTGCCGCCAAAGTGCTGGATAAATATATGCAGGACTTCCAGCGGAGAAATCCTACATTGAAGGTATTTAGCGCCTATCTTCACATGGACGAAGCAACGCCCCACTTGCATATAGATTTTGTACCGTATATAACCGGAAGCAAGCGGGGGCTTGATACAAGAGTATCATTGAAACAGGCGTTATCTGCTCTTGGATTCAAAGGCGGTACAAGACGGGAAACGGAATTAAATCAGTGGGTGGCTTATGAGAAAGAACAACTCGCCGCTGTCATGATGGAACATGGGATTGAGTGGGAGAAGAAAGGCATACATGAAAAGCATTTGTCTGTTCTGGATTTTGAGAAAAAGGAGCGGGCAAAGGAAGTTGCGAAACTGGAGCAATCTATTTCTGACGGAAAAGAACGATTATCAGATATTCAGATTCAGCAGAGGAAAGCAGAACAGGAAACGGAGCAGATACGACAGGAGGGCGCAGCAATCCAGCAGGAAGTATCGGAACTTTCGGAAACAAGTAATTTGCTGAAGGAGCAGGCGGCAACGCTGGCGGAGGATAAGGAAAAACTGTTATCTGACAATGAGAAATTAGAGAAGCAACAGAAAAAACTACAACAGGAGATTGAGAAAATGGCTCAGTCTAAGGCGGTCATGGAACGGAACATACACGCCTATGACGAGGACGAGAAGTGGCAGTTGCCGGAGCCGGGAGCGTTGATGTCTGCAAAGGCTTATAAGGATAAAAAGGCTATGCCGCTTGTGGAGAAGCTGAAAGAGGCGATAAAGGCGCTGACGATTAAATGTGTCCAGCTTGCGGAACAGGAGAAGAAACAGAAAGCGAGAATTATCCGGCAGGAGCAGCAGATCAGCCGCCTGACAAATAAGGTCATGGAGCAGAGCAGCACCATAGAACGATTACAGGAGAAAGCGGTGGATTTGGGGCGTTTGGAGCGTTATTTTGGCAGAGAACAGGTACAGTCGATAGTAGAACAGTCAAAGGCTCTGGAACGGGCGGAAAAGGCAAATAAGCGTCCGAAACGTGCATTTGAAATAAGTAGATAAGGGGAGTGATACAGTGACGGATATGGAGAAAAAAGTTATGGTTCGGCTATGTGCGAAAATCCTTTCGGAGACAGATTTGTATGATATGGATACGGAAGTACGCAATCTAATTGACTGGATATGTGTATCGGAGCAGATAAAATCAAACAATAATGAGATACGAAGTCTGACCGGGGAATATAAGCGGATAGAGCCGGATTGCCGGGAGGGAGTGCGGGCGCAGTTGGAACGCATGAAAGCACTTTGTAAAGAACGTGACAGTCTGTATGAGAAACAGAATGATTTGAGAGGACAAAAGCAGAAAATTGAGAGAGCGTTGGAACGGTAGAAATTTGGGGCATGGCGGCGGCTGTGCTCCTTATTTCTTGTGGTAAATTTGCCGATAGTGTGCTAAAATCAAAGAGCAGAGATAAAAACACAACGTAAGGGATAACATCTCTTATAGAGCCGGTAGGTAGTCCGGCCGCACCGCTTTGGTGTAAGTAGCCCTCCCTCCTTGGGTCGTCCGTTCTTTGTTCAGTACAATCATTTAAGGAGGAATTGTCATGGACAAAGTATCGGGCAGATTGACAGTATTTTTTGAGGAACCATTCTGGATAGGTGTTTTTGAACGCATATCGGAGGGAAAGCTATCTGTATGTAAGGTTACGTTTGGAGCGGAACCGAAAGATTACGAGATATATGAATTTGTTCTGAAAAATTACTATCGGCTGAAATTTAGTCCGACTGTGGCAACTGATGTAAAGGAAGCTGGTCGCAATCCGAAGCGGGTACAGCGAGAAGTGCGAAAACAGGTACAGAATACCGGCATAGGCACAAAATCGCAGCAGGCTTTGAAATTGCAGCAGGAGCAGCTAAAAACTGAACGCAAGACTGTGAGCCGGGAACAACGGGAAGCAGAAAAACAGCGGCAGTTTGAACTGAAACAGCAGAAAAGGAAAGAAAAGCATAGGGGCAGGTAATTCCTGCTCCGGCTTTTCTCAATTAGATTGCTATGGGCTATTATTACGCTTTAGAGTGTTTGAAACGATTATTTTACAAGGGTTTGGAAGTGCAAAAATGGCGTTGGTGATACCTTTATACCTATATCATTCAAATCCGGTTTTTGTTGTGTAACGGGAGTGATTGTGTAATCTTTGGTTTGTTTTCAAATGATGTGGGGAGGGAGTAAAATGTTAGTACTTGGCATAAACAAAATTTTAAAGTGGTGTCAGATTACAAATGGTGGTAGGACATATACTTGTCCAACAAAATATATAAATGGAGAATTGTTTTTTCGATTTAAGAACGAATGGCATAAAGTAGCCGAGTTTGTGTCTGACCATGCAGAAGAATTGGTTGAAGAGGGCGGGAAGATATTTTCACAACCGTTTAAGCAATAAGAGTAAAAAATATTCATATCGTTTTAATCCAGCTTTGGCTATGTATGTAAAGGTAGTGATTAGTATTTTGTTGTTGAATATAATTACATGGTGCTAGCACCATGTGTGTTTTTTGAACAAAGGAGAAGAGTTATGTTTGGGAATGTTGTCTATTATGACAAGAAAAAAATTGATGAGTATAGGTCTGTGATAAAAGGTCAAAGAAATTTGGAGGTTGAGGAGTATGAGGTGTCGAATGATAAAGGTATACAAGTTGATTTAAAGGCTTTTGGTGCTGATGCAAAAGCGAGTAAAACATATAAAGCAAAAGTTCAAGAAAGTCTACTATATAATTGTGATGAATTTGAAAAACTCTTGAGCGGAAGAGATGATTATTTTGATTTCACTCAATCATCGGATTTTGATCTTATGACTATGAGTAGAGGAGTTATAATTAAATTTGATGGTTATATTAAAGTGCCAGAAGAATTTGATTTGACTCAAACCATAGATAAGTTTAAACCTATGTTGATTGCGTCGCTGGTCAAAGATAATATGGATCAATCAGAGCAGGTTGCGTTACAAGTATTTCTTGAAACATCTGATACCAAAATTCCGGTTTTAATTGATTTTGGTGAACAGTTGATGTGTTCTAAACTGATATCTAATAATATGTTGGTAAAATATGAAGATATGGAAGAATATGAGGAATTAGAAGTTACTATTATTGCAAGAATTACTTCTGGCAATATGGTAAATGCGAAGAAAGCTTTTTATGATCCCTTGAAAGATTTTATGACATTAAATCGAGCCATGAGAAGAAGTATTGGTGGGAGGACAGATGGCTTATATGAGATTTATGCCGATAGAGACTATAGAACGATTGAAATTTTGGCTATTTATCAGTAAACCATTATCAAAAGAAAAATAGAGATTATTATAAACTCATGATACCCGTATGATACCTGTTTGTTTGAAAACTATGAATAAGGCGTGAAATTTGGATATTATGAATATGAAAAGCCGCAAAAAGCAATCATATATTTAATAAATATGTTATAATTATAGGGAGTTTGAATAGCTTGAGGTGAGCTGTAAAGCCCCATTTCATGGGGTTTTACGGCTTTTTTCTTTTTCCATTGCATTACGGATTGCATTATTTCTAATCAACTTCTCTGTGATAGATAGCTGTGTGCTGGTTGCTGGTATAATTTGCAACACTCTGTGACGCTGGTGTATAATGCAGAATACCAGTCAGCTTATTTGCTACTTCTAGGTTCGTGTTGGGGTACAGGTGTCCGTATGTTCCTAATGTCGTCTGGATTTTTTCGTGTCCTAAACGCTCCTTGATGAGTAGGGGATTTTCTCCCATGCTGATTAAAAGGGAAGCGTGCGAATGCCTTAACGCATGAATTTTAACACGGTGGACACCAGCCAGCTTTGCGAGTTTTTCTAAAGCTCTCGGTAATGTAGTTTTGCTGGTCGGTGTACCATTGTAGCTAAGAACAAGTTTACATTTTGGAAGAACTTTTTGCTGTACTTCTTTCCATGCTTTTAGTTCATTGATTGTATCACTGTCAATATAAAGCGTGCGGATACTTGCCTGTGTTTTGGGTTCAACAAACTTATAGTCGTTCATGGTCTTGTAGTACAGTGTTTTTGTGATACTTAACATACCTGTTTGAAAATCAATATCAGACCACTGTAATGCAGACGCTTCTCCGATACGCATCCCCGTCATAAATAATAACCAGAAAGACATAAACAAATAATGTTCGTAATAATCGCCCTTGTAGAGCAGGGAGATAACTTTCTGAAATTCTTCCAGCGTCCAGAAGTCAACTTTTGTTTTTTTACTTTTGATATTACCTATCATTCGTGAGGGATTTTTTTTCGCAAGACCTAAGACAATCGCTCGGTCAAATGCAATAGAAAGCATACCCTGTACGATACGGATATAGTTTGGACTAAATTCTTTAGCCATTTTCAACTGCCAGTTCTGTACGTTGATAGGCTCGATTTCATCAGTTGCCATTTTATAGAAGTATTTGAAGTGTTTTTGAATAGTAACACGTCGGTTGATATAGGTACTTTCTTTCACCTGTGTCTTGTACCAAGGAAGATATACTTCTTCAATGAACTGTTCAAAAGTGACGGTATTCTTTTTTTCTTCCAATTCTTTGGCAGAAGCTAAGAATAGTTTTGAATATTCCTCTTTTGCTTCTTTTTTTGTTTTAAATCCACTACGATATTTTTGTATCTGCTTTCCTGTAACTGGATTGTAACCTAAATTTGCTCTGAAATAATAAGTTCCGTTATTTGCTTTTTTTATAGGGTCTTTTGCCATGATTTTTCACTCCTTACATAGAAATGCAAGAAGTACAAATCAATCTTGTTTTTCAGAGAATTTAATTCCTAATAATTCTTCAACAGCTTCTCTAGGTACTCTGTCCAATTTTCGAGATTGGTAGTAAGTGTGTCCTTTTGAAATCATAAGTTTTTTGGCTTCTCTTATGATGTCTGCTGAAAAAGAAGTTCCATAACCTAGTGCTATTAAATCTTTTTTTGTAACAGTAATCATAAATCTCCTTTCCATAGCGGATAGTTGCTAAAGCGAAAAGGCTTCTACCTCTTTTCGCACTAACACTCGCCAGTGGGGGTGTGATTTGATACCCAATAGAGAAAACTTTTTTAAAAAGTTTTCTACACCAAAAAAGCACAAGGGCAATACTGATGTACTGATCTTGTGCTTTATAAATTATTCCTGTTGCATGATGTGAAAAACCACATTCAAGAGCGATTTGAGACGCAACATTTAGATGGATTTTTTTGAGAATATACCAAACGTCACAGGAGGACGAAGATATAATTTTTTCATGCGGCTTACCTCCTAAAGCCGCTGAAACAAAACAACCTAGTGTTTGTATGCACCGTTAGGGGTAAAAAAATAAAACGGCGGCTGTGTAACCGTCGTCTTATTCAAAATGCCGCAAAAAAGCGATACTGCCAACAACGGTTTTTTTCTTTACCGCAAAGCAGCATATAAATTTGTTATATAACTATAATGGGAACTGATGAACCTTGTAATACGTTTTTCAATACCTGTTACTTGTCCTTTAGGAACAGTAAAATGTATTGAGGTGATTTACTATGCGTAAAAGAGAAGATAAGTACGATTTCAGAGCCTTTGGACTTGCTATTAAAGCAGCAAGAATAAAACAAGGTCTGACCCGTGAACAAGTGGGAGCAATAATTGAAATCGACCCACGCTATCTAACCAATATTGAAAATAAAGGGCAGCACCCAAGTTTACAAGTGTTCTATGACCTTGTATCGTTACTCAATGTATCTGTTGATGAATTTTTCCTGCCTGCCAGTGGCTTGTCAAAAAGCACCAGACGCAGACAGTTGGATAAACAACTTGATACATTTGATGATAAAGATTTAATCATCATAGAGAGCGTCGCCGACGGTATCCTTAAATCTAAGAAAGTGGAGGAAGAATAAATCCTCCATTTTTTATTGCTTGCAGATCATACAATGTGTGGAGCAATCAATAAAAATAGCCGATAATCCGTAGGCTGATATAACCTACAAATTATCGGCTCTGCACCTTAGCGTCTGGCTCTTTGATAACTGTAATAACTCCATTTTTTATATTAACTAAACTTTCATTTTTGCATTTCGGACAGAACAATGGAAAATGTATTAGTTGTGTGTCTTTGCGGATTTTTATTCTTGTCTTATTATTGCAAATAGGACATAACACCCATAATTGGTTTTCTTTCAAGAAAACTCACCTCCCTTATTACAAATTATTTTAGAGGGATATAGGGTTTGTAACTAATATTAGACTTTAGTAAATCATACTATCTTTTTCATTTTCGTTTTTTATACCCTCTTATTGAAAAGCAATATGAAACACCCAGAATAAATAAACTAATTAAAATGGATAATATATTTATGAAAATATCATGTTCCATTGCGAACGAAATAATGTTAGCTAATGAGCCAATAAATGAAGGAAGCATTACGAACAGCATTACAAGCACAAATGGAATTAAACAATAAATTTTTGCCTTTGAATATCCATATCTAAAATATAAAGGTAGTTGTATGGCTATTATCGCAGTAAATGTAAATAAAGAAAGGCTAAAACTTGTAATTATATCTAAACCATTCACACTTTCATGTTTTAAAATAATTGAAATTACTCCTACGAGTGTTGTAAATATATATGCCAATAAAAAAGTAGCGTATGTGTAAATATATCTTCCTGCTACAATATTTTGTGTAGTAAGAGATAATGAAGCATATAGTCTTTCTAATTCGTTTTTTTCCTGAACAACAAAAATATTTGTTGACATTAATGCAATAAACCAAGCAGCAGTAAAATTGAAAATAAAAATAGATGATGTACTCATAAAAGAAAATATAATAGTTACAGGAATTAGCGTAAAATACGAAATAATATTTGGCTTACAAGTAAAATAATCTAATCGAGCCATTTTCAAAGAATAATTCATTTTTTCCCCTCCTTGCTCATACAAATGATTATATCGTCTATTGTCGGAACATCTAAAATATATCCTTTATATTTATGTGCCAGCTTAGTTTCCACAAGTCCTTCAAAACCTATAGTTGTTGACCGAATACCTAGAATGTCTTTTTTTAACTCATTGGTTAATTTTGCTGGTTCTCCCTTAATAAGATAATATTTTTGCATAAGTCCGTCCATATCACCTGTATAAATGACACGCCCGTTTTCTAAATAAGTTATATAATCAGTAATACGCTCCAAGTCAGTAGTTATATGCGTCGAAAAAAGAACACTTTTTTCGCCATCTTGAATAAATTCTTGTAATATTTCTAAAAATTCATTTCTTGTTGCAGGGTCTAAGCCACTAGTAGGTTCGTCTAAAATAAGGAGCTTTGCATTATGAGAAAATGCACATGCAAGCATAAGTTTCATCTGCATGCCTCGAGATAACTCATTGATTTTTTTTGACAAAGGTAAGCCAAAGCGTTTTAGTATTAAACGGAATTTTTCATTATTCCATTCATGGTAAAAAACAGACAATGCTTGTTCAGTTTCTTTAATAGTCCATGTATCAACAAAAAAATTGCTATCAAAAACAACACCGATATTTTGCTTAATCTCTTTTTCATTTTCTTTATAGTCTTTTCCCAGTACCTCGATATTTCCATTTTCAATATCTAACATATTCAAAATGAGTTTAATTGTGGTGGTTTTTCCAGCACCATTTGAACCAATAAGCCCCATAATGTAGCCTTTTGGCAGGGAGAAAGATACATTATCCAATTCAAAATTAGCAAAGGATTTTTTAACATTCTCCAGTTTTAAATATACATTATTATTCATCTGATACCTCCAATAATAGTTTTAAAAGTTGTACTAATTCGTCATCTGTCATAGAAGCTCTCTGTGCAGATAGTATTGCGTTGTTTAAATTAGTTTCTACATCTTTAATCAGTTGTTCACGCAATAAATCAGAACCTCTCGGCATAACAAAAAATCCTTTACCCTGTCTGCTTGTAATAAAGCCTTCTTCTTCTAATTCGTTATAAGCTCTTGTCGTGGTTAATACACTTATTTTTAAATCTTTTGCTAATTGTCGTAAAGAGGGTAACATTTCATTTTCTGAAAGTTCCCCAGATAATATTTGAGTTTTTACTTGTTCTTTTATCTGTTCATAAATTGGTAAATCAGAACTATTTGATAATACGATATACAAAACATCACCCCTAACTGTATTGTTTAATACAAATACAGTATATACAGAAGTAACAGGAATGTCAACCTAAATTATATTTAAGTAGTTTTCAATTAAATAAAGCCAATAATTAAGAAATCTCAAATTCCTAGTTATTGGCTTATTCAGAATTTAACCCACAATTTTCCAATTACCACCTGTTTTTTGGAGTTTCAAATCAAATTGTGAAATTTGTGCAGCCTTTGTTTTCTGGTCGAGATATTTTACAGATACGGATACTTTGACCGTATCACCGTCCATAGTAAACAAAGGATTGATAAGTTCGGAATAGAGATAATCCCCATTTACAGGAGCAAGGACATTTCCAGATACATAGTAGGAAAGCTCTTTTTCTGTGGCTGTCGGGTACAGCTTAAAGAATGTTTCCAGAAACTCGGTTACTTCTTCTGTGGTGACAGCGTCCATTGTTCCGTCAGTTTCCTGTGCCTTTGGCTCATAGCTGGATTTAACAGGCATACTGCTGATGGTTGGATTTTTTGTGATTACCATGTTTCCGTTGCCGTCTACATGAACTATCACAGTATAGGCGGCTGTATTGCGGCTGGACTGTTCACCCTCCGTCACCGTCTGATCTACGGAGTAGGTAACGGTGTACTCGTCTTTGTCAATCTGTTCAATATTCCAGATTTTTACATCATTTACAGTCGAACTGGTAGGAATGTCGATTCTGACTGTATCCACGTTTAAATCCTGTAATGCCTTTGTAAGATAGTTGCTGATGGCGGCGGTTCTTGCTTCGATAGTATCTTTGTTGTTGTTCCATGAGTAGTAGGATTTAGCAAAATCCTTGACGAAATTTTCAATCCGATTTGTGTCTATGATATGCTGCTCAATGACTTCTTTCTCATGTATCGTGTGCATATCTATGGCGGTAAAATTCTTATATACCCCGAAACTGACGCTTGCAATCAGTACCAGCCACAAGGCAATTACGGTTTTCTTATGTGTGCCGACTTTCATTACAAGCACTTTTTTCACTTTATTGGGTTTTGTTTCTTTCTCTTTTTTCTTGAATTTCATATAGATACCATTTCCTTTCTGTCTTAGTTGGATTTCATACGTCCAGCACCAACGAGATGTTGCTGCCAGTATGAGGAATTCAGGTCGGCGTAGCCGATAGGGTCACCAGCATGGTACATACGGTTATTACCAGCGTAAATGCCGACGTGGGTTATATATGTTCCAGCATTATAGGTGCTGTGGAAAAATACCAAATCACCAGTCTTTGCCTGTGAAAGTGGGATATGCGAAAAAAGAGCCGGAAAAGCCCGTAAATACACAGAAGTTTGAAAAACAAACTGTAATAATACTGAATATAATAATACTGAATTTAGTGAGAATGAATCTTATCAATATCTATCTGAACAAGAGAAAGGGAAAGGGAAAGATAGGATACAGGAGAGAAATGAGTATCGACAGTTAATTCATGACAATATCGAATATGAGATCCTTTGTCAGAGCTATGGAACTGGACGAGTAGAAGAGCTGGTAGAGCTGATGCTGGATGCAATATGTTCGACAAAGACATATCAACAGATCAATGGGGAAGCTGTGCCTACACAAGTGGTCAAGAGCCGTTTGCTCAAAGTCGGGTATGAACACATCCAGTATGTGTTTTTCAGTCTTGACAGGAGTACAAGCAAAGTGAAGAATATCCGGCAGTATATGCTGACGGTATTGTATAACGCTCCTGCAACGATCAATCAGTTTTATGATGCTGAAGTTCGACATGACATGTACTGGGGGAAGGATATTCCGGACAGGTAAGAACTTTGTGCCCACTGGGCACGAAGTTTAAATAGAGATAGTCATATCTGGCAGATATGCTAAAATAACCTTGTGTCCACTGGGCACAAAGTAGGAGGAAGAATTATGTTGAGATTTATGATAAAACTGCCATTTCGAATTATTGCAGCTCCTGTTTGGCTGGTACTTGCAGCGGTGAATATTGTGCTGGTGTTCCTGGTTGGATTATCTGCTGGATTCTGCTATCTGATAGCCGGAATCTCTGTTGTGACAGAAGTTTTGAGCATTGGGTTTGGAATCAGTACGGACTGGACAATGAAATCAGCGATTATTACGACAGTAGTGTTTGTTCTACTCCCACATATCGGTATGGGGATAGTTGCAGTAATTGAAGTTGTGAAATGTGGATTACAGGATTTTATTTTTGGATGATTGTGGAAAATATAGCGATGCTATATGGAAAGGCAGAAATAAACAATGGAAGAATTATATAAAGTGATGGATGATTTGCTTGAGGTGGAATTTCAGATAAAATCAGGGATGGATATCCTGAAAGAACTGGAAGAGTTTTATATGCTGGAAAAAGAAACCGAAAAATCGGAGGCTAGAAAAGTAGCTGTGCTGATGAAAGGATATCTGCAGTCGATGAAGTCAAATATTCGAGAAATCATTCGTTATATTGATGACACGACACTTGAAAAATCAAATGATAAAAAGAAAGTCAAACAGGAATCTGAGAGTACCATGTCAGAGGAAGTGCAAGAATTTGTAAATCTGACAATTACAGAGCATATGGTAAAAGCATATTCAGAATGGAAGTTAAATCAGGATAAAGAGGCGGTAAGTGAGATTGATAAGAAATACCAGGAATTACTGGAAACGTTATCACCAGAACAGGAAGAAGTGATTACGGAATACTGTAATGCAATTTTTAGCAGTGGAGCAGAAACAGAAGAATTTTTCTACCGACTGGGATTAAAAGATGGACTGAATCTGAAAAATACGGTAAAATTAGTATTAGAAATGATATCGTGAAATCGGAAGTTTTAAAGGAGAAATACTATGGGATTATTTGGTAAAAGCAAAAAAGAACGAGAAAAAGAATACATGAGCAAATTAGATGTTCCATCGTGTTTAAAAGAAAATTTTGAATTGATTATTGATGATGCATTTACAATTATGGGGGTTGGAACAGTTGCCACAGGAAACATATTAATAGGGATGTGCAGAGAAGGGGAAAATGCGTGTATTTATAAAGCAAATGGAGATATCTTAGAATCCAGAATTACTACTGTCGATGTACATACAAAAGAACGAAAAGCAAATGGTTGTGGATATAAAACAGAGCATGTTGGACTTGGGTTACGAGGAATTTCCAAGGAACAATTAGAAAAAGGCGATAAAGTAATTGTAAAAAATGCCAATATGTATGGAATGTAATTACAAATTCAAGTTTGCAGAACTGACCCAAAAGAGCTCGAAGGAGCTCTTTTTCCTTTTTTATAATAGTATCATTATGGTATAATAGAGACATTAAAATCGAAGTTTGTAAGGAACAGAAACTTTGAAGTTTACAGCGAGGTAAAAGTTTATGAATAACTATAATGAAGTGAAAAAATCATTTGGTACACAAGCAGAGAAATTTGCTTCATATCATATGTCTAAGGCAGAATATACCGATTATTTGATTCGTAGTATTCAGGCAAAGGGCAATGAACATGCATTGGAGGTTGCTGCTGGAACCTGTATATGTGGAAGAGCAGTGGCTCCTTATGTTAAGGACATTACTTGTTTGGATTTGACAGAAGCAATGTTGGAGCAGGGAAAAAAACTGGCAAAGCAAGAAAGTATTCAGAACATATCATTTGTATCGGGGAATGCGGAATGCTTACCTTTTGAAGATGAAACATTTGACCTTGTGATTACAAGACTTTCATTGCACCATTTTGTTGAGCCTGAAAAGCCTTTTCGGGAGATGCAACGAGTTTTGAAAAAAGGTGGAAAACTTGTTATTTGGGATATGGTAGCGACTACAGAAGAATTGCGTGAAACTAATGACGCTATTGAAACGATGCGTGATAACTCACATACAAGAATACTTAGCAGAGAAGAATTTGAAGCATTGTTTGAGGATGCTTTTGAGCTTCAGCTTGAAGAAACAACACTTGTTCCTGTAAATCTACAAAGTTGGATGGATTTGACAAGTACACCAGAGGATATTCAAAAAGATATTATTGATAAAATGGAATACGATTTGAATGGTGGAGATAAAACAGGTTTTAATCCCTATATCAAGGAGGGACAAATATGCTTTGACCATAGGTGGTTATTGCTGATTGGAAAAAAGGAAAACTAATCCCCATTTATCAAGAAAAAGAAACTTTCAGTTTGACGGAGTAATAAATATGAAAATCCGAGAAGTGAATGAGAATAAAAAGCAATTTATAGCATTATTGTTATTAGCTGATGAGCAGGAAAATATGATTGATCACTATCTTGAAAAAGGTACTATGTATGTACTTGAAGATGGTAATGTAAAAGCTGAATGTGTCGTTACTGATGAAGATAATGGAATACTTGAAATTAAAAATATTGCAGTTGATCCTCAGAATCAAGGACAGGGATATGGGAAAGCATTGATTGACTTCCTTTCAAGTAAATATGCAGATGAATATTCTATTTTGCAGGTTGGAACAGGTGACAGCCCGTTGACCGTACCGTTTTATGAAAAATGCGGATTTGTCCGATCTCACAATATTCCGAATTTCTTTACGGACAATTATGGCCACCCAATTTATGAGTGTGGTGTACAGTTAATAGATATGGTATATTTGCAAAGATGTTTATAACTTCCAGTTTTTGAAACTGAGAAATCGGAATTTTTATAAAGAGCTGATCCAAAAAGCAGGCGCTGAAACGGAACTTGTCTATATGAAAGCCAGTAAGGAGCTTTTGCAAAAAAGACTATATAAAAGAAATCAGGTCTTAAATGCCAATTCGCCGTTTGTGATAACAGATGAAATATTGGAACATCATTATCACGCATTTCAGGAGCCATGGGGCGAAGGAGAAAAAGTAATTTTGCAGAAAGGGGATATTATGCAGTATTCAAAGGAAGAAAGTAAAGCAATCTGGAATCAAAACGCTGAATTTTGGGATTGTGCAATGGGGGATGAATCAAATGATTTTCACAGAGAAGTTGTCCGCCCCAAAGTAACAGAGCTTCTAAATCCTGATCCAACAGACTATATTTTAGATATTGCCTGTGGAAATGGAAATTATTCTGCATATCTTGCAGAAAAAGCTGTCTCTGTTTTGGCTTTTGATTATAGTGAGAAAATGGTGGAACTGGCAAAAAAGCGCCAAAAACGGTATGCTGATCACATTGAGTTTTGTGTAGCAGACGCCACGAATGAAACAAGTCTGATGGCATTAAAAAGAAATAAGCCGTTTACAAAAGCAGTCTCCAATATGGCGGTCATGGATATTACCGATATTAAGCCGCTTTTTACCTCTGTTTATAAATTGCTTGAGGATAACGGAGTATTTGTATTTGCGACACAGCACCCCTGTTTTGTAACGCTTACAGAAAAATATATGACGCCGCACAGCTATTACGATATTGCGATTGAAGGACAGCCGCAAAAACAATGTTATTATCATCGTTCTTTACAGGATATTTTTAATCTGTGTTTTGATACCGGATTTGTCATAGACGGATTTTACGAAGAATGCTATTTTAATAAAGAAATCCCGGATATTATCATTGTCAGAGCCATAAAAATTGAGAGGTAGATAGTAGATTTGCCATTTCCTGTAATTGTAAAAAGCTTAAAACTATGTAGGTATCTATTTTGATTATAAGACAAGAAAGACCAGAAGATTATGATACGGTATATCATGTTGTAAAAGAAGCATTTGAAAATGCTGAATATACAGATGGAAATGAACAGAACTTAGTTGCTGCATTAAGAAAAAGCAAATCGTTTATTCCGGAACTTTCTCTTGTTGCTGTCGAGGACGAAAAAATTGTAGGACATATTCTTTTTACAAAAGCAGTTGTTCAAGGGGTTGAGGTTCTTGCGCTTGCTCCTCTTTCTGTATTACCCGATTATCAGAACAGGGGAATCAGATTATCTTTGATGAAAGAAGGACACAGTATAGCACATAAATTGGGATATGAATATTCAGTTGTTTTGGGACATTCCAAATACTATCCAAAGGCAGGATATATTCCGGCAAGTGAGTGTGGAATAAAAGCGCCATTTGAAGTTGACGATGAAAGTTTTATGGCACTTAATCTTAACGGAAGTCAAAACAAATTAAATGGAGTTATTGAGTACGACAAGGCTTTTGGGATATGATGTAAAAAATTAGAAGTTGGGAAGGTAAAACATAGATCCTGTTTTTACTGCCTATGGAACACAAGACTGGCATTATAACGAAAAAGGAGAAATACTGCATTTTCCGGTGGATAATTATTATTATGAGGGCAAACGGACAGCTGTGTTTTTGGGAGAAAGGGTTACAAAATATCATAGAACACTGACCACATATCTAAATACACTGCTTTCAAATGGTTTTATAATAAATCATATTGTGGAGCCGCAGCCGCCGGAATACATGATGGATATTCCGGGGATGCAGGATGAAATGCGCCGTCCCATGATGCTGATTGTATCGGCGAACAAAAAAGTGGATAGATAGAACTAAAACACCTATAAGGTATAAATGGAGGTAATTTATGTTTAAAGAAAAAATTATTATAGAGATGAAAGAAGTATTCAAAGAAATTCCTTTTGGCATAGAGCATACTCTCAAAGTTTTGAAAAATGCAGAAGATATAATGAAAGGAGAAAATATCGGAGAGGAAGAAAAAGAATTCATCAGTATTATTGCTATACTACATGATATTGGTGCGGTTGAAGCACAAAAAAAATACGGTTCTATTGATGGTGTCTATCAAGAAAAGGAAGGACCAGAAGTAGCGAAAGAAATATTAAAAAAGGTAGGCTATAACAAAAATATTGATAGAATATGCTTTATAATAGGCAACCATCATACTCCATCTAAAATTGATGGACTTGATTTTCAAATACAATGGGAAGCTGATTTGCTTGAAAATTTAACGGTTATGGATAAAGAAAAAGAACAGGAAAAGATAAAAAAGTGTATAGATGAAAACTTTAAAACAAACACAGGAAAAAGGATAGCTTATAATCGCTTTATTTTAGATTAGTAGTAGATTATTACAGTTATGTATTTTATATCGCAAAGAAAAAATAGTAGTTAAGTTTAACCCTAGGGTTAAATGATGAATATGTTGAGGGCATTTTTGTTTCTGGTGAAATGCAATCGCAGGGTCTAGGTAAAATTCTGCTGAATTATGCAAAGGATAAAAGGAATAAGTTGTACTTGAACGTATACCAAAAGAACGCACGGGCAATATCTTTTTATAAGAGAGAAGAATTTGAGATTCAGCATAGTGGCTTAGATGAGGCTACCGGAGAAAAAGATTATGTAATGACATGGCAACACAAATAGAAATTCAAGTTGAACAAAATCGCTACGCGATGGCCTGCCGAGGCTGTGGCATAGCGATTTTCTGTTTTCTATAACAAAACAGTGGAAA
>PPYF01267224.1_pt1 | contig 68561 bp, 107 predicted proteins | sample 1559871 | NCBI WGS metagenome assembly PPYF01 (sample SAMN08240021, study PRJNA423297) | Human gut metagenome, whole genome shotgun sequencing project.
ATTGTATAAGTCGGTTTTATAATTAACTTTGCAAAAAAGTTAATTACAATGGGTGTCAAATGTCAGATAGAAAAAAAGGAAAATGAAATAAAACGGGTTAAGGCTCCTAACGGGGAGCCTTCCGTTCTTTACGAAAGTGCCTTAAAATTATTAGGAAACAGCGAGCGGGCCCTTCAGGTATGGGCTAAGGCTTACACTCCTGGTTTTTTGTCGTATTACGGTCATTGGAATAACCCGGCTCCAGGGGAGATGTTTAATACCGATTCCAATGGTGAACCTCTTTTAGAAGACGTGCTGTCGTATATGAAGCGTCAAACTTATTTTGCCGATCCTCTAACGGATCAGGATGTTAAGGATGTAAGAGATTTTCTTTTATCTACCTATGGTGTTTATACGGCACCATCATTATCCAACATCATTCTTCATTATTTTTATGTAGATGGTAGTTTGATACTGAATGAGCAGAATTTAAGAAGATCAGGCTTGTATAATGAAACAGAGATAAGTAGAATCTTATCTGATCCTTCTGTTCTTAATGAAGTTTCGACATCCATGAGGAAGTTATTGGATTATTCCAATAACGAACATGATAGGGAAAAAGATAATTATTTTATGTCTGTTGACTATCAGTATGGTCCTATTGTTTACAAGGAGGAAGTGTTTAACCAATTTGGTAAAAAAGTACCATATAATCCTTCTGAGCTTTATTATGCTATGCGTAAAACAGTAGCCGGCATAAAAAAATTTTCTGAATTTTCATCTGCTTTTGAATCGTTGAGAAACTCATACCCTGAACTGGTTGAGAAATTCGTTTCTGATAAAGAATTTGCCGAATCTATGTTTGATGAGTTTTCATCTACGAATAAGATTCCGGTAATAAACATAGAAGGGGATGATATGGTAGAAGGGAAGAGAAGGTCTTTGTCTAAGCTACAAGATCTGTCTTATTACAATCCTGGCAAAATAGAGTTCCTAAGAGCTCGTATATCAGCTTATTTACATAGGGCTAATGCCGACACCGAATCCGATTTAAGAAGCATGATATGGGATATAGAAGAGGCTTGTACGTGGTTTGGCATAGATATAATAGGGACATCGGAAACTTATGATGGCACAGAAGAATCTTTGAATAAGATAGATAATTTGATGCTGGATCTTGATATTTATGTGGCCAGACATAATGATGTAAATTATGCTCCAACGCTGGCATCTTCTATCGATGATGTTCTTGGTGATAGTACAGATTTTTATTATGGATCATTACCGGAGGATATGGATAATTTGAATATCGTTTATTCTGAATCCGATATAGATCCGGTAGAAGCATTTGAGAAACACTCATTGCTTAAGGTAGATGGCAACCTATATCAAAGGATCAACAAAGATGATCTTAACGAGATGTATCAAATATCAACAGTGTTAGCCAAGCACAACCTAACTTACTTTCCTGCTAAAATATATCCTGAATCTTGTTTTAAGAACGGCGTTTTGGATAAAGAGAAAGTACGGAACGTAGATGATAATACACTCATGGATTCTATTAAAAAATACGTCAGATCGTTCATGGATCCTCAGAACACAGAGGACATGATAATGACCAGGATGGCGTTCGGGCACTGGGTGGTACCTCCTGTTTCTTACGTGGATGTGGATCGGGAGTATAGTCGATATATGAACAAAAAACAAGATAGCGAAAACCCATTATCCTTATTCGATTTATACCAATCTTACCTTGACAACAAACTCCATAAAACAAAATTATATGATAATGCCTATAAGTATCTTGACTTCAAACCTGGTCCATCTTTGGGCCTTATTTCTGATGATCCTGATATTTTGAAATCAATAGAATTATCTTTATCTGGAAAAGACAGGTTGATGTTGTTTGATTATAGCATGACCAGTACCGACCCTTCTTTATCAGAATTGTTTTATTTGGAGAAGTATGACTCTTCGTATGCCGGGAATGATTTTGAACACTATTTTTACACCAGGCACCCGTATCTGTTAAAAGAAAAATCGGGCCCTAATATCGTAGAGCAAGATGGTGTTATAACAGCCGAAGGTATTTATGATAATTTTATAAGAGTAGGTAATAAGATATGGTCTAAAGTAAGCGAAAGTAGTTCCGGCTCTATCTACCAAAATCTGACAGGAACCGAATCGGAGGTGAAATACGATTCTACTCAGAAGGCTAAGACGGTAGAAACTGATTACGCTCCATACCAAAACAGATCTGGCTTGACGCAAGACATGACCGTAAGCAAGCCTGAATTGGATGACCTTAACAAATTAGAATGCAGGTAATTTTTGTATATATATAGTTTTTTTTATAGTTATAATTTGGGAAGTGAGGCTTGTGAAAGTCTCACTTTTCTCATATATGCACGTATATCAATAACATACAAGAAAAGTTAGATTTTCTCCGTTTATGGATTATTTTTATTAAATTTGCAATATTAGTTTCAGGAAGGGATTATAGAAATGGGAAAAAGTAAGAACCGAACGTAACTAATAACAGTAGGAAATGAGAATCAGTACCATCAAACGTAACAACAGCATTCATCTTATGTATAAAAACATTATGAATGATTTAGGTCAATTAAGAACTGTAGTTTCAAAATCCTATATTTATAATCTGATACAAAAATCAAACCGGATTAAGTATCAGAACTATATCCCATGTCTTGAATCACACAAAAGAACAGGATACAGATTCTTTGTGAAAAGCATACATTTTCATACATTTGTGTGTTCTTTAGTTTTTAGATTTAAGTTTTTCATGGTATTAGTTTAGATTAGTGTAGATCAGGGTTCGCAGTGATGCGGGCCCTGGTTTGATTTAAAAAGTATTAAAATATTTGCTATTTAAAATCCTGTTCCTATCTTTGCTCCAGAAACAATGAACAACGAGATCCCACCTCTGGTTGTTTGATGTTGAAAGATATTTTTGGCTCATTAGGGTTTGTCATAGTGGGATCTGACATTCTCTTTTGGGCCTATTTTTTTTATCATGGATAAAGTTTCTGTTTTTGAAAGTTCGGATTTTGGAGAGCTTAGAATTATTGTAGATCCAAAAGGTGATGTATGGTTCGTGGCGTCAGACGTGGCTAAATCTCTTGGATATATAAATGCTAAAGATGCGGTAAAAAGACATGTAGATGATGATGATTCCATACTTTTGCAAGTATCTGATAATCAATGGGGCGTGAATCAATCCATATTGAAAACCAGATACATAGATAATATAAGAATCATTAATGAATCTGGTTTATATTCTCTTATATTATCTTCAAAATTAGAATCTGCTAAGAGATTTAAACGATGGATAACATCTGAGGTTCTTCCTTCTATTCGTAAAACAGGAGAATATAAAACAAGTTCCGGTGGAAAGGGAATTTTGGTCCCTGACTTTTCTAATCCGGCAGATGCAGCAAGAGCCTGGGCTGATCAATATGAAGCTGCTCAAAAAGCTATAGCCGAAAAGTCGCAGGCAGAGGCAGAGAAGCAACAAGCTTTGAAAACAATAGAAGAACACAAGCCCGATGTAGAATTTGCCGAGTCTTTTAGGAAAGTAGACCATAACAATATGTGGCTGATTCGTGATATTGCCAAAAAGTTAGAACAGAATGGTGTTATCATAGCCGAAAAGAATCTTCGCTCATTCCTTGAAGAAGCTAAATTCATGTTTAGGAACGGTCTTGGCAAATGGGAGCTATATAGCAATGTTGTAGTTAAAGGGTATGGAGTGTATAGGTCTTATTTCATAGATAAGTATTCTGGTGATAGAATCAATCAACAAACCATATACATGACAGGCTCCGGATATGAAGTGACCTTAAATGGTATAAAAGGAAAACTCAAAAATGTGTTTCTAAAATATGGCAAGTTTGCTTAAGTTTATTTACAGGTGGTGTTTTGAAAGAATAAAAAACACTACCTTTTTTTGTTTCTGTTTTTGCTGAAAATATTTCTCTTCTATAAGAAATAAACACACCTATATTCCACCTTACAATCATGAACTTTGTTACGTGCTTCATGCACGTATGTTTAACAATTAAATACTATAAAATTATGGGTGGTGATAAAATCGTCCTTTTAGATGGAGCCGGGGCTAACGGTGGTGGTGCAGCCACTAACGGTCTTCTTTCAATGATTCCCGGCATGTTTGCTAATTTGATAGGTGGTAATAAAATGGATCCGAATCTGGTGGCGGCTTTGATGAACGGTCGTAACAACCAGGACGGTTTCGGTGGGGCTAACGGTTGGTGGCTCTGGATAATTGTTTTGTTCTGGCTGTGGGGTGGACGCGGCTTCGGTAACGGTTTTGGAAATGGCGGTGATTGTTGTGCCAATGGTTTGCCGGCTCAGTTGAATAACGATTACGGTCGTGAACTTTTGATGCAGGCAATTCAAGGTAATCGTAGCGCCATAGATCAGATTGCTTCTGCTTTGAACTGTTCTACTACTCAACTTCAGAACGCTATCTGCAACGTACAGGGTGCTATTGATAAAGTAGCTGGTCAGGTAGGTATGACTTCTCAGGCTGTTATCAACGCAGTTCAACAACAAGGTTGTGAAATAGGAAATCAAATCAGCTCTTGCTGCTGCAATCTGAGTTCGTTGATCAATCAAAGCACTTGCCAGACTCAGGGAATGATTACTCAGCAAGGTTTTGATAACCAGCTTCGCACGTTGGAACAAACCAATATCTTGCAGAACGGTCTCAACCAAGGTCTGGCTAACAATCGTGAGCAAGCTACAAGCCAATTCAATATCTTGTCTGCGAAACTTGACGCTCAAACCGTTATGATCAACGACAAATTCTGTCAGTTGGAAATGAGGGAGATGCAGAACACTATTGCTCAACTTCGTGAAGAAAAAGCGGCTTTGACAGCTTCGGCATTATCTCAGCAACAAACCCAGAATATCGTTGGTCAATTACGCCCGACGGCCGTCCCAGCCTACCCCTCTTGTTCTCCTTACCAGGCTTATTCTTGGGGACAGGTATTCGGAGGAGGTTACTGCAATAACGGATGTGGATGTAACAACGGATGTTGCAATAACAACGCTGCTGTCTGATTTTATTAAGAGAGGAGGCTAATATGGCTTGTGTTTCTAAAATAGGATCGTTGTATGAGATGGTTACGAAGAATGTTATTGTCAGTACGACAAATACAATCTTCGGTATTAACCCACGGGCTTGGATCGCCCTTCCGTGTGAGGGTCTTATCCTTCTTAAGATAAGGCAAGTAGTCCCCACAGCCGGAAGTGCTCTACCGGTACAGATTGCGGTCCCGGCAAACAGCACAGTTTCAACAGTAGGAGCCGACACCTGTTGCTCGGTTACGGGAGTGAATGTCGTGAACCCTATTAACGTAGCTGTAACGGGTGCTGCTATGGTAAATGGCACAGAACGCCTTCTGTACTTCAATAAAGTTCGTGGCGTGTTAAGATTAATGGATTGCTGTGTTCCAGTAGCGGCAGCCCAGGCGTCTGAAGTTAAAGCAGGTAAATGATTTCAGTAGGGTGATGAAGATCATCACCCTATTTTCACCTAACTAATATTTTGATCATGTTTTCAGATTTGAAGAAAGGGTTTCAGGTACATACCCTTGATACTAATACAGTACCTAAATACGAATTGGGAAAGGTAGTAGCCGTATCCGAACCCAGGTATCTTCCTCCTCAGCCGGGTCAGTATCAGGCGATGCAGACCCGCGTGGTGGATCTGACGGTAGAGCTCACTGGCGAAACCAAGACCTATACGGTTCCGGAATCCCAGAATGTGGCTAAGGCTATGGGTATAACATTATCTACCAGCATAGATCCGATTATGAACGAACTGAATGCTATAAAAAGCACCAGTCAAGACATAATAGACAGCGTAGATACCCATCGTGCCAAGATAGAGGCTTGTGAATCTATATTAGAAGACATCAATCCGGCATTCAAACAAACGAGAGAGCAGGATCGTAAAATAGCTGGTATAGAAAATAAGGTGAATGACCTTACTGATTCATTCGAAGATTTAAAGAAGTTAATTGTAGAACGTTTGAAATAAGTATAATATGATAGTATATGATTTAAATTCAGGACACAGAGAATATCCTGGATATGACGAGATAGAAGACAGACGAGGCAGAGGCAGAAGCCGGCGTGCTGATGGAACGTACATGGAGTACGGACATGGGTTCCTTCCTCCTTATGATCATTACGGTATGCATGAGAAGATGAAGGAAATGGAAGAACGCGAAAACGAGCTGGAAGAAAGGGAAAGAAGGCTTGAGGAGCGCGAACGTCGTCATGAAATAGAGGACCGGGAATACCGGAGGATGGGTTACGAATCCTACCCGACCGATTACTATGGAGACGACAGATACTACGGTGACGGACCTCAGATGCGTAGAGGTCGCGGACGTGGCAGAGGTCGTTCTTATTGAGGAGCAGACGCAGAGGATCCAGCTTATCAGAAATATGTAGATACTTACGGCTACCATTTTTCTAATGCTCTTGCTGATGAGGCGGTAAAGAAGATGGTCAACGTCGATGGATCCAAGAGGATCTGGAAGCAGCCGGAAATAAAAGATATTTTTGAAAAGTGCGGAGCGAAGAAGCCGGATAAAGCGACATGGGGCGATGTCCAATATGTCTTTGCAATGTACTATTCGGATGGTTTTCCGAAGGTCTTCAAATGTGAGAACGAGTTGGTGAAAGCTACGTTAATGTATTTGGATGATCCGGATGCTCCCGAAGGAGTAGCCTTTATAAGATGGCTTGCCGTGCAAGATTACCTCGGCGAAAAAATAAACTGGAAGGATCTGACCTGAGATCCAGATCCAGGTCCTTCCGGTGGTGCGGGAGCCATAGTAAAAAATATGATTCCCGCATTCCCGTTTTTCCCGTTTGGAAAAAAAAGGAATAAAAATATTATACCGGTCGGCGGGCAATAGAATACCCGTGGCCGGTTTGTTTCACATAACTTTTTTTTGGACATGAATATAGCACACGAATCTAAATCGAATAAAACCCCCTTGTATTTAATAGGAGAGTTGATTGGCGTACCGAATACGGTTATGGACTCAGCATTGCATGAACTGAAAGATAGAATAGACAAAGACCCTAAATATAAAGATGTTAAAAATTGGCTCGAATCTTTACCCAAGATCTGAACCTATTTTTTTTCAATACCGGGCCCGATGCGATTTTAACGTATCGGGTTTTTATTTTAATTCATATTGTTTTATTTTAAATCTAATTAATTCATAAATGTCGTACTTTTGTTGAAAAAGTATTCTATATGGAAAATAAGGAAGATTATGTTGGTTACGAAGATCAAGAACTGTGTAACCGGTATTACAAAGAGGCTGAAGCCATGAGGCAAAAGCAGGACTGGTCTCGGCTTAGGGCTGTCCCTGCTCCGGCTAAGGGAACGCCATCGCCCGGCTGGGGTCAGCTTGGACGTGGAAATGATGTCCGTGTTAAGTATGTTAGCATCAATTCAGGATTGGGAGGGGATAGATTATAATGTAAAATAACATTAAAAATAATTAATTATATTTTGTAATACAAATGTGATATGTATCTTAGATGTATGGTTTTGTAAATAGCATTTAATGTATTAAAAATCATGATATTAGTATATAGGTTCAACATAGGTCAAAATGAAAATATATCATCTTTGTGCAAGATTAGCAACAACTTGTATAATCAGGCATTGTATATTTTCAGAGAAACACTTTCTAAAGAAGATAAGTGGTTGTCCTATTTTGAACTTGATGCTATCATGAAAAACACCAAGAATTTGGATGGAGATATTAATTACAGATTGATGAAGGCGCAATGTTCACAACAAGTTCTTCGTATTCTTGATAAAAACATTAAAGGTTACTACAAATCAGTCCAAGATTACAAGAAAAATCCCAACAAATACAAAGAAAAACCAGGTCTTCCAAATTATAAAAAGAGAGGTTCTGAATTTAATTTGTATTATCCGAGTCAGAGTTGCAAGATAAAAGATGGAAAAATAATCTTATCAAAAGATCTTTCAATAAGCATTCCTCAATATGAGAAGTATTCTGATTTGATAAAAGATTTCAAACAGATTAGAATAAAACCATTATCATGTGGATACAAAATAGAAATCATTTATGAGGTAAAAGATACTGAAGTATCTAAAGAAGAGGAAGAGAAAGTTGCTTCAATCGATTTAGGGATTGATAATCTTGTTACATTGATAAGTGAGGATTTTACTGTTTTGTTTAGTGGTAAATTTGTTAAAGCATATAATCAATTATTTAATAAAACACTTGCTAAATTAAATAGCATAAAGGATTTACAAAAGATAAAAGGAACAACAAAACGAATAAAGAAATTATATTATGATAGAGAACAGTACATAGAAGATGTTTTTCATAAAATCAGTAGAAAGATAGTTGATTTGCTTGTTGATTCTAAGATAAAAAAATTAGTTGTAGGCTATAACAAGGGATGGAAACAAAATGTAAATATAGGTAAGAAGAATAACCAAAAGTTTGTGCAAATCCCTTTTGCGAGATTGGTGAGTTACTTAGAATATAAATGTGAATTAGCCGGTATTGAAATAGTTATTCATGAAGAGTCATATACTTCAAAATGTGATTTTCTTGCATTTGAGAAGATAGGAAAACATGATAGCTATTTAGGAAGAAGGAAGAAACGAGGATTGTTTCAATCCTCGGTAGGAAAACTCATAAATGCAGACGTAAATGGAGCATTAAACATTATGAGAAAAGTAGTCGGTGATTCCTGTGAATCCATTCAAAGGATAATTGATAGAGGGTTATTGTTTAACCCGGTAAGGATTACGAATGTATTTTGTTAAGAAGTACATTTTGAAACTTATAAAGAAAAGAAATGATTTTTATTAAATTGAATACTTTTTAGAACATGACTGTAGAAGAATTAGCTAATAAAAGATACGGTGGCGAATTTGTTTTCATGTTTGGTTATCTTGAAGGTAGAACAAGATTCGTTTTTGAATGCTTTGATCCAAGACCTGATCACGAAGGTAAAAATACCTATATGGTTTCTTATTTTGAGAAGGGACTTCGTAGAAGAGATGTGGTAGATGTACCGTGTTATATGAATGTTTCAGCGAAATCATGAAAACACTACTTTTAAACGTACCTTCTTTCTCTGGTAAGATAGTTTCTCCTACCTGGATTAAAGCCGTAAGGGATTTCCAATCTAAATCGAAGGCAGAAAGAGATTCGTATTGTTCGGCTTGTGGATGTACGGGAGGGTGTAACCTGTGCGATGATATAAGTAAATATAAGATTTCACAACAACTAAAATATTATAAATAATGGAATTAAAAAAAAATAAAGATTCGGGTAGAACAATGACAAAAGAAGAGTTCGAATCAGCAATCAACGAAGATATTAAATTCATTGAAAGATTTAAGCATTTTTTTAAACATGATGATGCTACGAGGGTAATGGAACACGTAAAGTCTGTGTTAGAGGCATCAGTGGACTACTACTATCCTAATCATCCTGAAGTAGAATTTGAAAAAGATTTTAATATACAATACGATGTCAATAATATCTTGAACAAATACGGCCACACCGAAATGGGTATGTATAAAATACAGCTCTATATAGAGAATATTTTGGGTAGTATTCAAAACAAGAAGCCTGTAGACGTGGGATAAGTCTCTGACGGATACCATACTTTCAATGAATTGTATCGGTACCGCATGTTGTATAACGCTGCCTTCTTTAATCTATTAGCCAGAAGCGGACAGGTTGAAGTTTGCAAATCAAGGAGACACAGCGACGGAGAAAAATGCTTCGGTTCTGATATCCGAAATAACATTAAAACAATATAATTTCATTATAAGGTTTTAATGTACCATAAATGGTCCGGTTATTAGCCTAAGCCTTGAAACGAAGGCTACGTTATTTGAGAATAGATAGTTACCTACGGATGTTTGCCCAAGTCTGTAGCTCTAAGGTGGGTGATTAAACAGTTCTTGTATTTTGGGAACAGTGTTGCTTGCATCAAAACCTCTTATAACATTGGCGATGGGTACTAACAGGATGAAATATTCCTGACTTATGTTGAATAAACATTAAAAACGTTTGTAGATATGGTGTACGTACAAGATATAAATGGTAAACCTATGATGCCTACAACAAGGCATGGTAAGGTTAGGAGACTGCTTAAAGACAAAAAGGCAGTCGTTGTGAACCTATGTCCGTTTACCATCAAATTAACGTACGTCACATCTGATTACAAACAAGAAATCGTGTTAGGCGTTGATGCTGGGACCAAACATGTTGGTTTATCAGCAACGACGAAAAGCAAAGAACTTTACAGTAGTGAAGTGATCCTTAGAAATGATATCGTAGATCTTTTGTCTACCAGAAGGGAGCTACGAAGAAGCAGACGGGGAAGGTTAAGGTACAGAAAACCTCGTTTTAACAATAGAATAAAAAGTAAGCGTCCTGGATGGGTAGCACCTTCGGTGAAGTACAAAATAGACGCCCATATTCGTGTTATTGATAATGTGTGTTCTATTTTACCGATATCCAGAATCATCGTTGAAGTAGCTCAATTTGATACTCAAAAGATTAAGAATCCTGAAATATTAGGTAAAGAATACCAGGAAGGAGATCAACTCCGGTTTTGGAACACAAGGGAGTATGTTTTAGCAAGGGATGGGCATAAATGTCAGTATTGTAAAGGAAAATCGAAAGATAAGATCCTTAATGTCCATCATCTTGAATCCCGAAAAACGGGAGGTGATTCCCCTTCTAATCTTATTACCTTATGTGAAACTTGTCACAAAGAATACCATAAAGGTAATATAGATTTGAAGATCAAACGGGGATCGTCGCTTCGCGACGCGGCCGTAATGGGGATCATGAAATGGAAGTTGTATGAAGAACTGAGATCCAGATACGACAGAGTTTTTATGACGTTTGGTTACATTACGAAACATAATCGGATTAAATACGGGATTGAAAAATCCCATACATCCGATGCGTTTGTCATTTCTATGAACATTAATGCGAAACGAATCGGATGTCAATATTTAAAACGTTTAATTCGTAGACATAACAGGCAAATACATAAAATGAAAATTTTAAAAGGAGGGAAGAAGAAAAACAATCAAGCTCCTTTTGAGGTTTTCGCCATCCGGAACCGTGTTCTGTGGATTGAGACACCCCTCTATACTATCTCAACTTGCGGCATACGGTATAGCCCATAAAAACCGCAGTGTTCAAGGATTTTTGACAAGCAAGAACCGGTTTTTAACAAGAGAGGAAGCGTCTGAACTTGTTAGAAACAATAATCAGGAGATGGTAGTAGATAGGAATGCTATTAGAGAACAATTGTATTCAGAAGATTTATATTAACTAAAAAACAAAACAACATGGGGTTTAAAATCAAAAAGTCAATCATTTATAATATGATGAACGGCAGTCGGGTAGAGTACGAATTTGACAATACCAAGGATTTTGATTATATTACATTTAAGGGTGATGGCAAAGAGTCTTTTTCATTTAACGCAATCCTTGTTAAACAATTAATTGAAACATTTGAAATCATGTTGCAGGATATATATTCTGATAATTATAAGCTTAAGGTTTATGCTGGTAATTGCATAGCTCAATTGAACGTAAATCCAAAGGACTCAAGTGAATCCTTTTTTGACGTATATGATAAAGATGAAACGAAACTGATATATGGAATAGAGATCGGTATTCTGAAAGAAATGTTTGGCATATGATTACTAAACAAGATATACAAGCAGCAGCATCGTATATTTTCCGAAGCAGTTTTGTCTCAGAAGACCAGGCAAGGAAAGTAACGATAAGAGCCGGTAATAACGCTACCAAGAACCTTGTCAAGACCTTCAGAGGAAAGTTGTTCAAGAAGGCTTTTGGAAGAGCTCGTAGAGGAAAGGATATCAGTTTTTTTGAAAGACAAGAAAAAGAAAGTGGTTTTAATTTTCTTTATAATCCTAATAATGGTCGTATGCGAAGCGGTCATATTATAATAGACGGAATTGGTCTGTTTAAACAAATAATAGAGTCGGGTACGTAAGTTATCCGACTTTTTTATATATTTGTGGCATGGCAAGAGGTTATTATTGGATACCACAAACAGATGAAACGTTAAATGGCAGAAGCTATTACGTGGCTAAGATAGTAGGAGATATCACGTTTGATACTAAACGAAAAAGAATCGTATTTCAAGCTGATAGGTATTTCCCTGTAGGATCTGTTTTCCATTTTACGCACAATTGCTTTAACTATATCATAACTTGCCGACTTCGTAAGCCGGGGCTTTGGTTTGAAGCCAGGAGAGAAGATTCAGGCTCTATTTGTCCTGAAGATATTGAGCGCTTTGAATCGGGAAGGTTTATTCACCGAGATGGGTACATGCATTACATATAAGCTGAACTTGACGATTTTTCGTCAGATTAAATTTTTTTTTCATATTATTTTAAGCCATCAGACTGAGAAGTTAGGTGGCTTTATTTTTTATGATATGCTTGATTTTTAACTACCTTTGTCTCATAACAAAAATGTTTTACTATGACATCAACGTGTATTATTAAAAGAGATAATAAAAAGAAAGTTGTTTCTGTCTCTACCAGATCAGGGGACAGGTCTATGTTGTTTGATAAAATAGCATCTATTCCCCTTATGGAGAACAGGGAACGGGCTACTACTGTTTTTAAAACCGTATTTTCCAACAAGTTCTTAAAGGCTTTTGGCGACTGGAGAAAGAGAGTGCCTATCAACAAACAGGCTTATAATAAGGTAAAATCTAACATCGGCCTTATTCCAGAGACCTATAGAGAAAGGGTGCTGGATAAGGCTTCTAAGATGAGCAACCCTGTTCTTGTGTCAAAATCAGATGCACCTTATGAAATCCGAGAATCGGGCTTTGGATTTTACAGCCAAGATCTGGGTGATAATATTATGTTGGTAGATGCTATGGTCCCGTCAAGTATTTCCGTACCGGAAGGACCGGGAATAGACGCAGGGCAGTATCTACAAGATGCTATATCTTCGGACTTCACTCCCGTATCTATGGTACAGGATAAGGGTGTTAATTATATGGTTATAAAAGACGGTCTTAAGATATTTAGCCCAGAAGAGCTACCACAGACAGATTCTAATCCTGTGGGTGTAACGTATCAGACCGGAGAGCCTCGTTTGTTTTTCATGAACGATCGTAGTCAATTATTTGAAGATTACGGAGAAGCTCTTCGCTCTGGCGGGAATGATATCAGAATAGGGTTCTTATCCGGCACCGTTCAAGAATCTACCGGGGATGGCGTGGCAGACATTACTTACAAGGCTGGAAAGTATGTCCTTAACAACCCCAAATCTTTTATACCTGTTATGACCGCCTCTGCTTCCACTTCTTTATCAACAAAAGGTGGGATAATAAACTACCTTATAAAGAAAGGTCTTTTGTCCGGATCCAAGATATTCGATCCGGAAACAAGAAGCTATTATCTTACAGGAGAAGGACATGCAGGACAAATTAGACTTTTCAATTCAGCCTTATCCTACACCGAGCTCCGTAATCATTTTGGTTCAGATGTTTCCATGAATGATCAAGGCATGATAACCATAAATTCATTGGATAATAGTAAGGTGACTATGAGACTCGCCACCGGAGGAACAGAAAGAGTTAGCAAGGAGCGGATAAAGAGCGATCTTAAGTCTGGAAGATACAATGAATTGGATGCTAAATACGATCACTTTGATGCGCTTGTAGTTTCATTTATATTAGAAGACAATGATCTTTATGCTGATACTAAAGCTAAGATAGTATCGGATTATAGCCAAGAGGAACGTAATCAACGAAATTCTATTGTTGAGATACTGAAAACGCTTGGCGTTAGTGTCATAGGTATGACCGATTATATAGAGAAGTACCAAACTAAATACGGACACGAACCTTCTGCTAAGGCATTGGCGGATATTGCTAATAACGTAATAGCAGTTGGTGAAGATGCTACTTTGTCTGACTTAGTAGAAGAAACAGCACACTTTCTCGTAGAGGCGTACAGAGATCAGAATGCTGTTGAATCTGTTTTGCAAGATGTAGAAGGCACTGAAGAATGGAATCAGTATGCAGGTCAGTATTATAATACATACGGTAAGGTATATGAAGGATCCGAGCTTGATAATGCTGTTAGGAGAGAAATTCTTGGAAAGATCCTTGCCAGGGAGATGCAGACCGGCACAGCACAGGCGCCGGTAGAGCCCACCTCCTTCCTGGGGCGCGTCCGGCAGCTTCTCTCTGGAATTGTAAACTGGCTTAAATCAGCTTTATCAACCCAAAGACAGGGTTTGAATAACGTTATTAAAAATATTCGTGATCTTGCTATTACCGACATAGATAAAGGATTTGATACTTCTCTTTTGAAGGATAATGACTTTACATTATACTCCCTTTCTTCTATGAACAAGAACAAGTTTCTTGAGTCTAAGATCAGATCACTAAGAAAAACATTAAGAGACTTACGTCAGATAAGCTCTGATAGGGCTGTAACTACGTCTATGACCCTTGCGCAGCTTAAGACCATAGAAGATAAGATAAATAAGGTAGAGACCGAAATAGACAAGAATGAGATGGCGGCTGCCATGAACAGCATGATCTCCACAGCCGAAGCTCAGGTTAGATACTTAAGCAACGTAGTAAATACTATCCTTCATGGTGATACCAAAGACGGTAAGCTTCATTTCAATACCAATGATCGAAAGAACGTAGATATTATCAACAACCAGGTTCTTCCGATCATGAACGATCTTCGAGGATATATCCGTAACAGAAGTACCGAATTTGATGAGCGTGAAAAGCAGGATTATACAAATAGGATCAATACCGTCATTGCCGACATCAACGGTATTCAGTCTGATATTAAATCAGTACAAGATCTTGATGAAAGTACGTTGCTTGACAAGTTAATGAACGAACTTCATGTGCCGGCAGATAAGGTAAAGAGAGTAAAAGAATTTTTTGACAAGGTTCAACACGATGTTTCTTGGATAAGTAGGTGGTTCGGTATATTAGAGCATTCTTCCAGTCCGTTCAATAACGCTCTTGGAGCTATGATTGCCAAAGACAATTACAATGCGATGGTGAATGCCCAGCCCGCCATATCCGACTTCCTGACATATGCGAAAAAGCATGGTTTTAACAAATCTGAATTTGAAAAACTGCTTCAGAAAGTAGACGGCAAAACTTCTAATTACCTTCGTAGTGCTCTTGATATGGCTAAATACGATCGTAATAAGAAGCTGGCGCAGATGCGAGCGTTTGCGACTGCCATGAACATAGAGATATCAGAAGAAGAAATTGGTGATGTGGTTGACAATAACCGTAATTACGTATTTAAAAGAGAAGTAGTTGACAAGGATGGAAATACGGTTACTGAAAACGCTAAATTCAAACCATCGTCTGATAGAGTTAATACCGATATTTTTACCATCGAGCAGGAAAAGATTTATACAGAACAGATGGAAAAGTGGGATGCTGAAAATTCGGAACTGGAATTTAGCGAAAGTTATGCCACAAGAATGGAATCCATATACAAAAAGGCTGAAGAAGAATTAGGGCATCCGGTTTCTCAAACAACCAAAGAATACCTTAATGCTCTATCCAGGCAAAAACGGATATTGAGGCAGCCTTTTATTGATAGCGGTGGTAATTTTGATGAGGTTGCCTATTTTAAAAGCAGCAATTACGAAGAAGAAGGACTGCTTCGTAAACAACGTAAGGAAGCAGCTTCAGAATACATATATGTAGGAACCAGGAGAGTGGAAAAAACCGGCGACCAACTTAAGATGGCCAAAGAAATACAAGCTATAAATGAAGTTTGGAGAAAGGAATCAAATAATGTTACTAATGCCGTATCAGAATCGTTTTTGCAAAAATTGAGAGCGATTCAGAGCGAATCAGGAGGGGAAGCTGCATTGAGAACGCTTATGTTGGGAGGTCACCTGTCGTTCAATGATCGGTTTTGGAATGAAGTAGAATCGGAACAGTCGGCGCGTACCGAATCAAATAACAAGGCTTCGTATCTTAAAATGGCGCATGATATCATTAGTTCTACGACAAGTGATAGAGATGCGACTGACGTGGATTCGATTGTGAAAGATATAGAAAAAAATAAGGCCATTATCAAGGAAATAATCGGAAACAACCGAGATGTGGCTGATATCGGAGAAATTAACGAAGCGACATTTACCTCATCTGAAAGAGATGCTTTTAGGGCCGCATCTGAAGCTATTGAAGCTGATTACGCTATTTTAATAGATTATGCTAAGATGGTGGGTCTTGAAGATATTGATAAGTACCTTACTAAAAGCAGTAAGGCCGAAAACGAAGTAAATCAGTCTTATTTAAATGCTCTTGCTGACTCCAAGGAAGTGGAATGGAAGTTCGTACAACGTCATACTACAGCGAAGAAAGCAAAAAGGATTCAGGCTTTAAGGGATAAGCTGTTTAAGGCTGCTGATAACCGATATCTGTTTACCGTATCTGAAACCAACTACCTGTCAGAAAAGCTTGGTATAAGCAAAGAATTAGACGGTAGAGATTTCAGGAATGCTGTTAATGCTAAGATGGCCAGCTTGTTTTTAAATAATACAAGAGAAGAGGGTGTAGAAGAAGCTAATGCTATTGTTAATGAATTTGCCAGGGGCCAGGTCTTTTCCTACTATAAACGCATGGCGCCTACCGGATATGCGGCTATGATCGACAAAATAGGTCGAGGTGAGATAGATGTGGCGCAGATGGTTAAGGACGTACAAAACGGTACATCCACCCAAGATTATGGCATGGACATATCGTACCTGTCTTTCGATCCTGCAAGGGCATGGGTGGCTGAATCTGAAGCCGAAAATAACGGCCGTAATCCTGATTATGTAAAAGATCATGGGTATGGTCATCGAATGCCTAAGAAAAGCCTGTATCGTGATGAATCTTATTTCAATGACTTTGGTATCAAGTATGATGCTGACGGTAATGAAGTTGCTACTAAAAACGTAGAGCAGTGGAATATGATTCAAAAACTCAAGGAAATAAAAAGACAATCCCTTGATCTATACAAAGAGCAGAGCCCGAACCTGTATGCTATTCCACAGATATCAAAACAAGATATAGAACGTATAGAAGGATTGGGTATTAACTTCAAAAATACGGTTCGTAATTTTGTATCAGATCTGTGCCTGGACAGAGTAGACGATTCTTTATACGGTAAAACCAGGCAAGGAGAAGTGTATGATCCGGAAGACAGACTTAGGTCTATACCTAAATACTACATATATGAGTTGGAGAACCAAGATGATGTATCTCACGATTTTGGCTACTCTTATTCGATGCTTATGATGCAGTCATCGTTATATAACGAAAAGCAGAAGTCTATAGAGCTTGCCCAAGGACTGGAGCAGATGTTACTGAATAAACAATTTGAAGGTGGTAAAAAGGCTGAAGCAACCCAAGCATATCAGATGTTCAGGGACTTCTTCAACGATCATTATTATGGCATTAGGATGAACACCAAAAAACTTACGGTGAACATCGGAGGATATACGGTAGACCTTACAAGAATTATGATGGCTGTTGAAAGATTTATGTCGGTCATGAACTTGGCACTGTCCCCGTTTGTGGCAGCTACCGGCGCCTTAACAGGTCATATCAACCTCATCATGGAATCTGCCGTAGGACAGTATATAAGTAAAGATTCCCTTAAATACGCATCGGCTGAATTTTCACGCCTTGCTCCATCTTGTATAGCAGAAACCGGAGACATAGATAGGAAAAGCAAATTATATGTCATAGGTGAGAGAATGGGGATATTCAATATCCGAAATCGTATGTATGGTGCCGGATACAATAGAGTGGCCAGGACCTTAATGCGTTCACCTATGTATGCTTTTATGGAAATCCTGAACTACCCTCTTGATCCGCAGGTTATGATTGCTACTATGGACAATGTTCGTTATTACAAAGGTCGGTTCTACACGTTCCAAGATTTCAAGATGGAAAAAGAACGCAATAAAGAACAGAGTACCATAAAAAGAGAATGGAATGCATTAAAAGATCGTACTTTATGGAGTATGGTAGACGTCGTGGATGGGAAGGTGGTTGTAAAGCCCGGATCGGGTGTTACTGTTGAGGAAGTTGAAACCCAGATGGCTATAACCAGGAATCAAGTCCGTAGCTTGTCGCAGATATGTAACGGATCTTTGAATGAAGAAAACCGAACTGCCGCATCGCGCAACTGGATAGCCAGGTTCATGACCGCCCACCGAGGATGGTTGGTGCTGGCGGCTCAACGTCTGTGGAAAAGACGTGGCTTCAATTTCCAGACAATGCAAGAAGAGGAAGGACTGTCAATTACGTTAAAGAATATGATAGCCAAAACATTTAGCTTAGCTTCCGAGTCTGGTATGAAAAACATCATAGATGCCTGGAACGAAAATAAAGACAATATGAATGAGGTAGAGAAAACCAATATAAAACGTCTCAGTGTCTATGCCGGCACGTTCCTTATCATGCAAGCCGTATCCATGCTTCTTGCCGGATGGCGTGATGATGATGAAAACGAAGAAAGTTGGCTTACTCAATTTGGATCCTATGTCGGATTCAGAACCATAAACGAAATAGCTTCACAGATGCCGTTTATTATGGAGCTTAACGTTGTAGATATCATTAACGACCCGTTTGTCATGGGGCGGAAGTTGAAGGATCTTACTGATCTTAGGAATTACTCACTTGATAAAGTAACATCCGGTACATACAAAGGAGAGTCTAAGCTATTTAGGCAACTCGCCAAACAGACGTTTATCAAACAATGGTATAATATCAAGACGCCGGAAGACGTAGCGCGCGCCTATAATTGGTGGCAGCAGACAAACAACAAGTCAATGATGTTCTTCATCGGCGCTACTCCTGATTCGGAAGGAGACGATGACGTTAGTTACAAATAGACGAAGAATATCGGACTTGCATTGTTTTTGTATGATTCCAATATGTTATATTAGCATCGTCAAAGAGTAGATTGTACGTTTTTTTGTTCTTACTTGAAAGATTATGTAGGTTTAATTTTTTCTGAAATTGTTTTCTTACCGGTTCTCAGTCAGAGATGATAGGGAACCGGTTTCTTTTATGTTGTCAATTATTGCTATCTTGCAAACAAAAATCATGAGACGAAGATTTCAAATAGGGATGGGGGTAAATCCCTCGCTTATAATCAATAAAGGCATATACATCCAACATGTAGATGGAGGATTATATACAAAAGAAAATTGGTCTAATAAAGGATATTCCAATGATCTATGCAATGGAATAGCTCTTGTAGATAAAGTGTGTTTTGTTATAGCCACCGAATATATTGGCACATTTCGTTGGGGTAAGGATGGAGAAATAGACAATATATTTGCACAAGATAGTTCTCATATTGGAACTATTAAAAAGGATTATTGGGGGCGTGAAAATCAGAATGCGTATCTTGAATATGATACCAGTAATACAGATTACGCTTTTAATAAAGCTAATAGCTATTTATTTAAAAATGGTCAAAATGGATATGTAGGTGGCGCCGGAGAGTTTTTTTTGCCCCTACAACCACATGGCGAAATCCTGTACCTATTCTTGGTTGTAGATACCGATCTAATGGAGCAACTATGGCGGCTTCCTATGTTTTAGATGAAATTAATAATAGCAAGGTATGTACGATGGGCGGTAATCCTATAAGTTGTACGATATCAAATTCTGGACAATATATCCAGGCTTACTTTAATGAAGGACAGGTAACAGGTGATATTATATTACAGTTTACGATTGGAGACGTTTTTTATTATTTCTTTATTACAGAAGGATCCAATCAAGTACCTCAACTGAAATTAAGTCCAAGTACTCACCTTATTCATTCAATATATAAGATAAGTACAATTGGCAGCTTTGTCCCTATTGATACCTATGTGGAATTATAATAAAAGATATAAAAATAGTACTAAAATGTATTAGTATAAGATAAGACGGTTATTAATCATATATTACAATAATCCCCAACCGTACACCTATTGTATGGCCGGGGATTATTGTAGTTACCATCTTCTCTTGTAACAAGAGTCCACTACCTTTACCTTTCCTTCTTCTTTCTCACCATAATTAAATTCATACGCATCTTCGAATGAATAAAAAACAGCATAATACGACACGCCAAACATATTATATTTTATTCTGTTTTTCCATTTCCCAAAAATGTTTTGATATTGGCACCAATATTCTATTTCCCCATTAGTTAATTTCCTTTCAAATATTCTAATAGGAACATGAAATAGATTCCTAAGCATTAGCTTTATGACCTTCCCTATCTGTGAAAACTAAACCAATACCTTCTATAATATATCCTACTACAGGAGCTTTGTCAAATTCCTCCTTCGTAGCCCAAGTGGCATTATCAGGCATCAGATCCTTAAATGCATCCGAAACATCACCTTGGCACCAGCAGTTATTTGATACAACAATGCCTTTCCCTTCGATATTGATATACATTTTTCTTCCACCGCATCCAAGGCTGTTCCATCCGCTCGGTACGTTTTCCACCATAGGCTTAAGCACCCAGCTTTCACCGTCTATCCTAACCCATCCTGGATCGTCTTTGTGCTTGTCGTACATATTTTGCCAAAAAGAGCATTCGTAGCACCACCCCCTGTCTTCCATGACAGTTCTTATCTCACACCTTTCAAATCCATCTGCATCCATCGTGTGCGGAGAATGAGGCTGGTGAGGAGTGCCACATTTTGGACATACGAGTTTTAAATTATTTTCCATATTGTTTCACTTTTATGATCTTAATAGAATCTCCTATATTGTATTCCCCTTGGTATCCAACGAATTTTATAAGTCTATTACTGTTAAATATTGAAAATCCTCCGTCTTCACCATAATACATCACACGCCCACCCTGTAAAGGACGTAAATCATATATAACCCATCCGTTATTAACCTGACTATCATCATGCGAACATGATGATAACACAAGTGCCATCAATAAAACAAAATACCTCATGTTATTTTCAACATAAAAATTTATAACCTGGTTTTACTGCCTCTGCTTCTTCTCTCGTATCAAACATTAAGATAGTAGTTGATTCTGTACCTTCACAAATGTAAGATACTTCCACCCACCACCTAAAAATTCCAGAGCCATAATCATCATAGTACGGCTCAGAAAGAACTTCTTCTACATACCCATCCAAATAATTCACGATCGCTCCTCCTTATTTTTAGATTCAGCCTCTTCGAGTATGCTGATCACCTTATCAACAATATCCGAATCAGACATTTTCTCAATAAAAACATCCATTGCCTTAGTTATGTCATTGGCTTCTTTTTCTTCAAAAGCTATTTCTCCACCGGTAATAGCATCAGACAATGATGTAGATAAGTGTCTTATCTTATCAATGCTCATAAACGTAAATGGATTACCACCTTGACCTCCACCCATTTCTTTCATGATCTGATATCCACCTGAGATAAGTCTGCCTGATGTCGTAGCCAAGGAGGATACGATTAGGGACAGTACCGCCGCTTCCGTCCGCTCCTCGGACACACCCCTCGACCACACGGCTGCCCTTATAGCGCCGGCCAGATCGTCTATGTATGGCATGAGGCAATCTTCCATCGCTTGTGTTATATCAGCTATAACCTCACTACGCTCTTTATTTATGTAGTAGATAGAAGCATTGTACCTCTTTATCTCTTTGTCCATGTCATTCAAGAATCGTTTGACATTATGTCTGTACATAGGACCACCCTTAATTACTTCCTTCAGCTTAAGAATGTAATTATAAGCCTGGTCGTTTACGAATAACGTCATGGTCTCAACCGTTGAATGAAGCGTGTTGAGACTGTTAAGAATCTTATCGAAATTGTTTATCAAATAAGCTTTTCTGGCTTTTGCTGCATAGTTAATCATCGTATTCAAATTTTAGATTTTCAAGTTCATGTATTTGTAACTTAAGAGACTTAATTAAATCCGTTCTCTGTTCCTCTGCATGTTTTAAAGCCTCTTCCTTGCTTTCAAAAGCACAATCCCCTATCTGATAAGGGGTGTAACGACCAGGAGTGTCGGCTAATAAAAGACCACCACAATCTTCTATTCTGGCTTTTACCTTTCTTATTTTCCCATCTTTTAGACACATGTCCGTAACCCATACGAATTTACCATATAATTTATCATACTCTTCTAATCTCTCTTCTTGCAATTCATACCATTTAGGCTTAGGAAATCTTAATGTGAATTTAACCTCAGTATCTTTTTCTAAGACATTAATATCGTATGCTTCCGGCCACAGCTCTTTTATGCTGTCTTCGTCTTCGGCATACGCTACAAGTATGAATGAATCATCGGATTCACCACTACACCAATATGGATATTTTATAGGCCATTTGACTGGACGGTAGTCGTTACCGCAGTCGGATTTTTTAATATAAAATCTTGCTCTAATCATGATTCTTTTATTCTTTTAAGTATATGTTCAATCACTTTAATAGTCCACCCGTTTCCCAACATCTTGTACTGTTGGGTTTCGCTGCATTCCCATTTATACCAATCTGGTACAGTCTGTAACCTGGAGCACTCTGTAGGGGTTAATCTTCTTATTCTGAAATCGCCATGTAATGCTCTCTGTATGATAAAATTGTTTCTATCATATGAATTACAAGATAATGTTGGAGCCTTATCTTCATGAAATCCGCCTTTGTTAAATCCTCTTGGTATTTGTAAAATAAGATTATCTTTCTGAACTGTTTTAAGACCAGATTCTCTACATGTAGGTTTTTCTGGATTCCTACCTCTCATTGCTACACAAAAAAGATCGTACGTGTATTTACCCTTTACGGTAACAGTATTGGATTTTTCATCTTTTGTTTTAATATTAGCTCCATAATAATTCCCCTTGTCGTGATTTCTTTTCAAGTGAAAAGCTAAATTGTTTAAAACTTTTTCAGATAAGTAATATTTTTCATCTACTTCATATTCAGATATATCACTTATGGTCAAACCCTCGTCTTTAGGCTGAGGGATAATGCCGCCTTGAATATTAGTCCAATAAATACGTTTCCTGGTTTGAGCGGAAACAAGCGCTGAATTAATATGATTGCCTTTACACCCTATAGCATTATCAAATGCCGGCTCCCATTTCTTTCCCATCTTAACGTTCTCAAGAAGAAACAACACATCGGGATTAGTTTTTCTTACATCATTCAAAATACGGATAAACTCCCAGAATAAGTAAGACTGACCGGAAAACTCAAATCCTTGTTTTTTTAATTCAAGATACTCATTAAGTGATTTGATTTCTATTCCTTCTACGGTAGACAACCCTTTTCTTTTTCCAGAAAAGGACATATCTGTACATGGGCTGCCGGCTAAAATAAGATCTATGTGTCCAAGATTTTCTACATTCAAATCCCTTACATCTCCTACTTGTATCGTATTAGGGAAATTTAATTGCGTTTGTTTAATAGCAAACTTATCTATTTCTGATGCATAATATACTTCAGGTGTGATCCCTATTTCTTTTAACGCTATTTGACCACATGACATTCCGTCAAATAAACTTAACACTCTCATGGCATTATACACATTTTTCAATTTTAATTGATTTTGATGATAGATACATATTCCATGTTCTTCTGCCTCTGTCACCTTTTTCGTTTTGTTTTTGGATTGTCAAGTACAGATCTCCGTCTTCACATACTTCAACTTTTTTCAAGAAGCCTATCATTTCATCTCCTGTTTCGTGTAAAATACGGATCTTATCTCCTTCTTTTAACCCATAATTGGAATCAAAATATTCTTTTTTGATTCTATCAATATTGTCTTTATGGTTTTTTATAGCATAAAGCTCTTCTCTTAATAAATAATTTAGTTGTTCTATTGTCATTTCTTTTCCTCCTTATAATTTATGATGTGAATGGTTTTGTTATTCATCAAAGTGCTTATTGACGACAAGCACCTAATTATGTTATTATTTAAATCTCCATATATATCCATAAGCTATGGACTTATCGCCTCTACATACCTTTGATACAAAACTTGGATCATATCCGTCATTTGCAACAGATGACACCGATTCGTAGTTCTTTAAAACATTCCCCTCTTTATCTAATTTTAAAACTTCTTTTTTTAAGTGATCGTATAATCCATTTTCATGATTCAATATTGATGCTTTCGACATCTTTTCTTTTACATTTCTTCTGCTAAAAACGTCTTTCATCGAATTTGCAAGTTTCTCTTTAACATCCTCTCTATTCATTGCTAATTTTAAAGATTTAGAGGCGTTTATTCTTGTTTGTGGAAAATTACAATTCTCTTTTGGAGTGCACCATCTTAAATTGTCGCTTCGATTGTCATTTCTTATGCAATTTATATGATCAACATGATTTTTCCATTCTTCTTTTTCACAAAATGCCAATGCTACAAGCCTATGTACATAGAGTTGTTTTAACACCCCCTCTCTTCTTAAAGACACAGTATTATATCCATTTTCTTTTTCTTGCTGTTTTAATATTTTCATGCTTTTCAGACTTCTAATATTACCCATATTGCTTACTTGGTATCCGTCATATCCGTCAATATCAGCCCATTTTTCTTCCATTGTTATTTCGCTTTTTATATTAATCCTTTCCCGTGTTTATCATACCACAACATAGTTATCACATTCCATGCAGCCGCAGCTAAATGGTGTACATTCGTCTCTTTATCCACTCTTTCCCCTTTCATGTATTCCATCAGGTGTCGAAACATCGCAGCACGGTACCGTTCAAATCCGTTGTCAAGATTCTGCCAATTATTAGGCCCATATTTCTTGGCTCCGGCATGATAGACTTTCACAATGTCTTCAATCTCTTCCATTGGAAGCAAATCCCATCGTAGTTTGTCGTCAATGATGTCATTTTTCACCGATTTGTTTTCTATGGGGTCTTTGGTAAGAATAATATCCATAATATCCGTTTCTATGACGAACGTCTCCCCATTGCAACAAACCTCAGCATATTCATCATTTACTTCTATGTCTGATACTGCCTCCGCTATAGCTCCTTTGACGATTTTAAATTCGGCACTGATTATATCATCTTTTAATATGCGAAAAATAGATCCTTTTGGATAAAGGATGTTTTTAGTATTATTGTCCATCTTTTCCATTGTTTTATCGTTGTTTTACCTCATTTCGATAGTAATATAATCCATCTTCGTCTTATACCCTATCATTTCTGTTTTTCTCAAAATACTGTCTTACGGCTTCAATCGCCTTATCGTCATCAAAAGCCTCTACAAACCCCTCATAGAATCTATTTCGCTCCATAGAGAACGTATTGCTTCCATCCGGAATGGTTCTGAACACAACTACCTTCTCTCCATCTACGTTCGTTCCTATGATGTTGTTATGGAGAATAATAGAATACCGCCCAGAGTTTTTGTTCTGGACGACACTATGTTCGAGATTGTAGAGTCTAAGTAGTTCTCTTATTTCTTTTACTCCCATATTATTTTACGTTTTTAGAAGTTACAGCCTCTTCTCCCCATTTCTTTACATATATAGATCTCATCATGTTCATTAAATTAGAGAAAGAAGAGATGGTTCCCATCTCTATGCAGAATGCAAGATTAGACTGTAGGGTTTCAAGTTCTTTCAACTGCTCCTGTGTAGCCCTATTTCTTATCATGCTTTCATGCTCATTAAATACAATCCAATTTAAGCCTTTAGCCATCTTGGAGTAATCGGCATCCGGAAATCTTGATATAGCTCTTGACAAGACATTGTATTTATCACCTGCCTCTATTCGGTTTAAGATAAGCTTATCTGTTAACCACGTAACAACCTCAGCATACAACATAGGGTTTAGTTCCATAGCTACAAGCACCCATATATATGGATTACACATAGTTCTCCTATTCTCTCCTCTACCCATTGTCTTATAAGCTCCCATTTTTTTCATCACTTTTATAAGTGACTCTTTTTCAACAGATTGTATAAAACCAGGAAATCCTGATTCTATCTTATATCCCTGTTTTTCAAGGATATAGTAAACACGTTCCGCACTCTCCTTATTAGATAGGATATTCTCTATTCTCTTTTCATTCCACCCCATCTCAACCCTCTTCTTCGTATAGGCTTCCTGAAGGTCTGTTAAGGACATAAACGAAGTTTTAGTGTCCTGCTTAATTATTACGCCAAATAATTCTCGGTCTTTTGATACCATTGTAACATTTGTTTTCATAAAATATAACACATAAAAAATAATACGATACAAAAATATGTATCGTATTATATCTATACAAATATATTGTGTTAAATTTTATGATTATATTTTTACGTTATGCGCCTATGGCTGCCTCTAAATTCCCTATAATACCAGCTTCTATGTCATTGATTTTATCATCAATGGTTGAAACCGCATTCTCTAAATCCCCTACAATACTTTCTATATCATCAACAACCGCCTCCATATTAGCTACAGCCTCATCTGATTGATAATATCTTTCTGTATCTTGTAACGACTCCGGCATATTATCTCTTGCTTCCGTCTCTTCGTCTAAAATCATATCAACATCATCCTTGGCTGAATCCAGATTATGCCTAACCTCTGACAGCTTTGATTTGATAAACTCAAGATCTGTTTTATGCTTTTCCAAATTGGAAATAATATCCTCTATTTTCTTACGTCTTTTGCTGTTCATGCTTTTATTCTATTATAATATTCGATAATCTTTTCTTTCCTGTCTCCTGGTTTTACTGCCATATTCTCAGCCAAGAACCTAAAATACGACACTGGTATGTCCTTGAATCTAATTCCTTCATATTTTCCAAACCACATTATTATGCTGTCAAGATCGTCTTCTCTCCTACCATCTCCATTCACAGATTTAAGAGAAGCTGCCCGGCGAAGGATTTCGTCTTTGGTAACAATATCCCCCATCCTTATATTGGACAGAAGTTGATCGCCGGCAAACATACACCATCCCTTAGAAGGGAATTGTTCGATTGTCAAGTCTTCTATCCGACCGAAACGCCTCATGTTGTCGCAGCAATCAACTATCAGCGCCTCTTTCTTGTCAGGATGGATGCGGACGGCTCGGCCTAATATTTGGTAATACGTTGAATATGAGAACGTTGGTCGACCAAACATCACACAATCAAGTTCAGGAAAGTCAAATCCGGTAGCAAGCGTTGAATAATTAAAAACCACCTTCAACTTACCTTCTTTGAAATCGGATATAATTTGTTCTCTTTTCTTTTTGGTTGTTAGCGATGTTACGACACCGGTTATGGCTCCCATCCTGGCATTCATGAACTCTGATATTCTATTACATGATTCGATAGAATCCATACAGACCAAAATGGCTTTACGTTCGTTCATAAGTTGAAGAAGGCGCTTGTAGATAGAGTTGTTTAAGCCGTTTCGTACAATACTTTCTTTAATAGATTCGTTGGTGTATTCAGCTCCGGTACTGTTTAACATCAGAGCCGATTCATCAAACGACCATCGTTCGTACTTAAGTGGACACCAAAACCCTTGAGAGGTTAGTTCTTGTATTTGAGTCACATGAACTATTTTCTTGAAGAAATTATGCTCGTCTTTCGTCAGCATATTGAGCTTGCTATAGTTTCCTTCCAGCATGGAACTGTAGGTTCTGAGGCGGCAGGGAGTGGCGGTGAAGCCCAGCACCTTCGCCTCTGGGAACCTGTTCATAAACTCCATAAATTCAGAACCTTCTTCAGGAGAATATCCTGAATGACATTCGTCTATCAATAAGGTATCTATCCCTATATCCTTCAACCTCGCTACATCTTTCTTTATGCTCTTTAATGTTGCATAAGTCATAGCCGACAGCTCCTTTATACCACATGAAGCAGAATATATAGTAGGTTCAGAACCGAATAATACGGCCTTCGCATAATTCTGCTCCAGAATCTCTTTTGAGGGCTGTAATACTAATGTCGGTCTATTTATTTCATGTGCTATCTTGGATATTATTAAAGATTTTCCCGAATTATGATGAATAAAGCATTGCTCATCCAAATATAAATGGTTCCCATCTGTTGTAAAACCATAATATTCTCCTTTTCCTACATATTCTACCTTGAAGCCAACAACATATGGATTTTTATTTATTATCCTATTGGCTCCTTTTCTTATACCAACCCTTACGGGTATATTCTCTAAATTTCCATATATTCCAGTTCTATAATATTTTACACCATCAACAAGCTTACATGAGTATCCTGAACATAACAATCCTAAACTTCTACACAATAAAACAAATTGTTTCATCATTGTTTCAGATTTACTGCAATACTCATACCCTTTTCCTGATTTATTATAATAAGCATCTGTGTCAAGAAATCCAGCTAATAGTTTATATCTGTTTTCTTTATTTGATGTAAGATATTGTATTGGTATAAATTTATCACCAGATTTTCTATTGTATAATCCTATATCTTTAATAGCATTTATTATAGGGTTCCCACCTCTTCCACATCCTTTTGATAAAAAATAAGATTTTGACTTATTGTTAGTTCCTTTCTTCTCTGCTACTCTTATATACATATTGTACTGCTTAACAAACGAATATAAATATTCTACTATTTCTTGTCGTTGAGTAGTTATGCTAAGACTGGAGGTGATACTGCCATCTCCAAGGCACAATCCCAAAAAATAAGGATCTAACGGCATATTCTTTTTAGATTCCTCAAAATCGAAACCGTTTGGTCTTCTAAGCTTAAGAATCGTCTTATGATAAGGAGCAAATTTTATATACTCCCCGATGCTTGCTTCTTCTATAGATGGACCATCTTTTCGTTTATCTTTTAATCTATACATTGACATTATATGGCCTTTATTCACGATAAAAGGCTTCCCTTTTAAAGGTCTTATTTCATACATGTCATCTATTCCATTATGCAATTCCAGGACAGTTCTTGGGGTTCCATCATCACCCATTACCCTATCTCCAACTACAATATCCTCCACTTTCTTTATTGTCCCGTCATACATGAGTATTCCGTATCCTTTTGCATGACATCCGCATGGGGACACGATTATGCCAGGCTTCTTAGATCTTCCTGTAAGAAACTTAAGCCCGGCATCTACTGCCTCTTTTTGGTAAGGTCTAAGTTCAAAGCCCATCACAATCTATTATATTATTTTTTGAAAGTTCTATTATCGCCTCTTTCAACATCTCCCTTGCTTTATTCTCATTATCTTCAAACAGGCATACACTGCATGTAGCACCTTTGGAGGGGTAGTCTCTGTAGGCTTCTGCTCTTTCTACAACGTACTCACAACAATAGTCGTGACTCATGTCTTTTGCTATACTTATAAAATGATCTTCTCCATCCATCAACACACAATATTCAGCATCGTTTTCGCATGCAATAACACCTTTGTTTTTTAAAATGGATAGCACTTTGTTTCCAAAAAGTCCAATATAGACCCATATATCTTTCCCTGCATTTTTGTAAAAAATATCCATTCCTTCTTTGATTGTGACTTTCTTTTCCATAATCCCTTATTTTATATCAGTAATTAAAACATATATTTTAGCAATATCTTCAAGACTCACAGAAGAACGTATATATAGTTTTTCTTCGTACTCATATAGAGCGTACCCTTCTTTTACGTCTAATATCTTAATCACATGCTTGCCTCTTTCAAATGGATCCTCAAAGTAGCTCTTATGTTCGTATCTTTGACCTACTTTGATTTTGTCAGTTTTCTTCTTCATCTTATAACGCTCTACTGCTCTACCTGTTTTTATGAAAGCTGTCGTGAGTAAGTATAATAAAACTAAATACAAAAGGATCGCTACTCCACATATTAGATCTTCTTTCATTACACTCCTTTTAAATAGTTGAACCATATATCCTCCAGCTTCTCCTGAAGCTCAAACGCTTTCTTGAAATTCCCGCATCTTACAGCAACGTCTCTCATGTATTCTACGTTTATAACTTCCGGATCTTGCCGGTATTTCGTTCTTAACTTTTGAACATCCTCGTATTTCATCGTTTTATCTTTTTAGACAGATCCCAATCTGAAGAGAAAGGGCATTCGTTTTTGTTATGTAATCCAAAGTCACAATAATAACACAGTGCCGACGGGCAGGGTAGCTTGTTTTGCGAAACAGGCTGGCTTAGGGTGGCGCGCCGCTTGCTATACCTGGCTTCTTCTGCTCCCTGGATGTACGCTTGAAATGTTTTTACACTATTATCTTCAAAATCATACATTTTAGACAAAGTGTCATTTAGCATTTCTATAGATTTTGTTTTACGCTCTTCATCTATCTTAACCTTTTGGTATTGTCTGGTCCTGGTAAAGAAATAGATGTTCATATCTGGCAGAACTCCACCATATTTTCTATAGATGTAAAACGAATATATAGGATGCTGTAAATTCGTTTCCAACTTCTTAGAATCAAAAACCTTATTACCTGATTTCCAATCTATGACATAATGGTGAACTACGTTCTTGCTCTTTATAGCCAGATGAAGATCTACCGATCCTACTATGTACACATGTGTATGAACGTCACCATTTATATCAACAGGCTTAGGAAGACGATACGGCAGCACAAAATCTTCTTCGACTCCAACTATAGCGCCGTGTCTGATAAGTTTCTCGCAGGGATTAAGATCACTATCAGCTATCATAAACCTATTGCCGTCTTTTTTGAACAGATCCACAATCCAAGCAAGAAGTTCCCCAGATTGTTTCATGGCTATCATCATATTTTCCGGTGATTGCCAAGGTATGTCTTCTTGATAGGAATAATAACTTATTGCTTCTCCAAGGTCTTTACCGGAAGGCTGTCTTCCGTTCTTAAAGAAGTATTCCAGTGTCTTATGGATAACCGTACCATAAGACGTAGCTTCTTGTTTTTCCGTAGACCTTTTGCCCTCTACGTAAGTCTTATACCATTTCATTGGACAAGTAAGAAACGTATCTATCTGGGAATAAGATATGGCAAGACGTTTCACACCATTAAACTCCTTATATAGCAAATGTGTTTCCGGGACCATCATAAGTCATTGTCTTTAAATCCTTCCGGGTAATATACGACATACTTCTTACCGTCTTCTGGTGTCATGGCAAACTGCATGTAGTTATTACGATTACGATGCTTGCCATCCAATCCTCGTTTCCAATACAGGATACCGTCTATATCCACATAAGACCGTCCGCGTTCGGCTCTAACTACGTCCGTGTGTAGCAGATACCCGTCGGAAGACACAATCCACACTTTATCCCCTTTGTTTAAATAAGATATTCTTTTTCTTACAACAACCTTTTTCTTATTATCCAATACAAATTCCTCATCAGTCATACTCTTCATCCTCCTCTTCTTCTGTTTCAAAATCAATTCCATATCTCATATTCTATTAAATATATTTAAGGCTATTCATATGTTTTAATACATCCCCTCGGAGACCTTCCGGTCTCCTTGGTAGATGTAAATCCCGTTAGGGATAAGTCAGGATTTCTCCTGTAAGTACCCATCGCCAATGTTATAAGAGGTTTTATATAATGGCAACACTGTTTCGTCAAATACACTACTCCTGTTTAATCACCATCCTTAGAGCAAGAAACTTGGATAAACATTCCTTGGTAACTATTTATTCTCAAATAACGCAGCCTCTGTTTCAAGGCTTAGGCTAATAACCCGATCTCTGAAAGAGATGTATTAAACTTTTATAATAGAATTATATTGGGTTAATACTATTTGGGGTTATAACACCGATCATAATGCTTGGTCAGTTCTTCTGGTTCTAAATCTTGTCCAAAATCCATGTTAAAAATATCGTAATTAGTAAAGCACTGTTCCTGCCGGCAGGAAATCTATGAATGCTGCTTTTATTTCTTCAATTAGGCCCAAGTGTAACCTTGGGCCATTGTATTTATTTTTTGTCATCTCCTTTTAGCTTCTTTAAAGTATCTGCAATCGGAAGCTGATCAATGACTCCCAATGCCGGAGCGACGGTCTTAACAACATTGTTAAGGAAATTACCGGTACTGTTCTGACCGCCGTCAAATACTGTGATATTTCCGAGGTTAATGTGCTCAAATGCCTTAACCTGTTCTCCGGCAATTTCTTTCCACTGATTAACCATCTTGTACTGGATGGCGATCTGAGGATTAGATTCTGCTGCTTCCACCATAGCCTTAAATCCGTCGGCTTCTGCCATTAACGACTTTTTCTTACCTTCGGCTTCTGCCTCCAGCTTCATCTGAATAGCTTTTGCCTCTGCCTCAGCTTTTGCCAAATGTGCTGCTGCCTCAGCCTCAGCCCGGCGTTTGATCTTCTCGGCCTCGGCATCAGCTTGCAAGATGGCCTCTTCCTTCTGGGTTTCAGCCGGCACAATCTTTTCAGCCTTAAGTGCAGCCTGAACTTTCTTAGCCTTAGCTTCTTCCACTTCTTTATCAGCAAGTTCTTTTGCCGTTTTTACAGCCGCTTCCGATTTAACTTTTTCTTCTCCGGCCTTCTTCTCTGATTGAGCTTTGATGATCTGTAATTCTGATACCGATACAGCAACCTCCTTCTGGGCATTGTTGTATCCTATAGACGCATTTTTCTCAGCCTCAGCCTTCTTAATCTGAGCTTCAGAGTCTTGTATTGCTATAGCTGCTTCCTTGTCAGCTTCAGCCTTATTTTTTCCGACTTCTTCCATCCTTTCAGCCTCGGCTTTATTTACTTCAAGTTCTGCCTTAGATCTTACAATCGCCGATTCCTTGTCGGTTAAAGTTTTTGCGATAACCGCAGCCCTGTCTCTATCTGCTTGAGCTACGCCGATCTGTTTCTCTTTATCGGTTAAAGCCAAGGCTATTTCTTTTTCTTTCTTCGTTTCAGCTACTATCGTTTCCTTTTCTTTTTCAGTACAAGCAATTTGAATCTCTTGTTCTTTTTTGGTATTAGCCACAGCCGTTTCTTTCTCCTTCTGCTGTACAGCAATCTTAATAGCACCCAGCTTCTCCTGTTCTTCAATATTAGCCTGTGCCTCGTTCAGAGCCCTACTTTCAGCTTCCTTACCAAGGTTCATAATATAACCGGCTTCGTCTCTGATGTCACTGATGTTGATGTTCAGGAGGTAAAGACCTAACTTGTTAAGTTCGTTATCAATGTTCTTTCTTGCCTTATCCAAAAACTCATCCCTGTCAGAATTAAGTTTTTCGATTGTCATTTCAGCAATAATCAAACGCATCTGACCGTAAACGATGTCCGTAATAAGATTTTCAGTAGATTCGGTATCCATCCCCAAAAGTCTTTCTGCCGCATTTTGCATGATTTCGGGATTTGTACTGATAGCTACTGTAATGGTCGTAGGTACATCTACTCTAATATTCTGAGATGACAAAGCACCGGTAAGCTTGCAATCTATTTGCATAGGCTCCATTGACAAAACATCATAGCTTTGAATAATAGGCAAGACAAATGCCGCTCCACCATGATATAATTTTGCCGACTTCTTTTCCCCACCTGTCTTACCGTAAACGACCAAGACCTGATTAGGCTTACATCTACGATACCTTGATAAGACTCCGATGATTGTCAAAATAATCACTACAGCTAAGATAGCTGACACGTACATGATTGTTGTCATAACTTTTAAAATTTAATTGTTGATAAAAAAATTAGATACTTAATTCTCCTTCTTCATATTTTATATTCGCCTTGTCGCCGTTTTTGTAGGTTTTTCCAGACAAGCATCTTACTCTCATTTGCTCTTGTCTTCCATTTTTCGAAATATTTACCATATAATGATTCTTCCCTGATCTAAATACTATCTCCACTTCTCTTCCGTTTAAATCTTCCGGACATTCGTACACCATTTCTTGCTTTGACTTAAGAAGTAACTTATATACGTAAAACAAAACGATAAAGAAAAACGACCCTATCACAACCCCTACTAAATGGGAACCCGAAAAGTAAGTAGTCCAGCTATATCCAAGAATGAAATGTGTTATGCCCTTGAATGATATGATGTCCGACAAAGACATGCTTAAATCAGAAGCACTGTCAATGTCAATATCCGTATCCAGATCAGATCCTAATATCGACAACAAAAACTGTATAACAAAAGCAAATGACGCTATTAAAGCCATGCATAAAATTATATCACTTCCCATATCCTTCTGTTATTGTTTTGTAAACAAGATCAGTCATATCTTTGATGGTCTCCATATCATAATCAATAATAACAATATTGAATTTTTGTTCCACCATCATTTCAAGTTCAATTTGATCAAGAGAATCTAATCCAAGTTCTTTAAACGTCACATCTTCTTCATGAACTATATCCATTTCTGAATTAAGAAACTGAGTAATAATTATATCCTCTATAATCTTTCTGATTTCTACTTTTTCCATTGCTTTCTAATTTTGTTAAATAAATACGTTTTTATGTTTTTCAATCTCTCTTTGTCTGTTTCAGAACTTCCGGTAAACAAATAATCCGGATTGCCTTTAGCCGGCGGCGTAGGCAATTTAGATACGGCAAACAACCAATCCATTTCCTTATTCTTCTTAGACTCCAAATAAGGCTCGGTAGCGATCTTGAATTTTTCAGCTATTAAGTCGAAGAGCTTTGAGTTTTTAAGGTTCATATGGACTGAAAAAGCCTGAGAAGGCGGTTTCCATATGAAGTTACATAAGCTCATTGTATAATCTCCTGACTCTGCTATATAAGATTCCGTTACCTGAAGTATGACCTCTTTTTTAAATGAAGTATTACCCATAAACCAACACAACCTGGATTCCGCTTCTTTTCTGCTGACACCTATGTCTTTTGAATACGATTCGTACATTCCTATCATAATCTTCAACGTTTCCAGAACCTCGTCCGTCATTTCCGGTGTCTCTATATAATTCACAAAAGACGTTCCTTTGTTGGTTAATCTCATCACGCCTGATTTTAATTTCTCAACCAGGCCAAGCTCTATATACCTCCCAGCATCTTCTTCCGGCATGGCTTCGATCATAACCGTATCCTTCTGTCTTATGGCAAGAAGATTGGCAAGATCATTAGGAGTCATGTCTGATGCTGCAAGTTGTCTGAAATTGATGTACATTCTTAATCAGCTTTAATAAAAATAACATTCTTGTTATCTTGTCTATCAACATGTCCACATGGACCAATAATTATGTCTGTACATGAACAAGAATCGTAATCTTCGAATATACATCCATCGCATGTATCACCTTCCACACATTTCAATTTTACAAGTCCGGCAGTAAATACTTCTCCTACTTTAAATTCCTTCTTTTCCATATTTCCTCCTTGTTTTTAACTGTTGTACCCTTCTTTGATAATCGAATTTCTACCGGTAGATACCGACTGTCGAAGATCGTCATGTACAGAATCTACCGTAGAATACTTGTTTCTGGTTGTAAAAATCACTTCCAGCATCTCCTTGTAATCACCTAAAGCTACTTCGTATCTCGGATCCACTTTGGCTTTTCTTTCAGCCTCGGCATTACTTTTAGCCAGTTCTCGATCAAGAAGATCTTCTTTGATTCGGTCAGCAATCATATCAAGTTCTTTTTTAATAACTTCTCCTGCTGCCCGAAGTTGACCTTCTACGTCACCAAGCTGGTCTTGGACGGTACCTATTTCTTTCTTTAGACGATCGTATTCGTTAATCATACCCATATCACCTGCATAGCCGGAAAAGTCCTTGATTATTTTGGTTCCTTCTTTAAGGAGCTCAATGACTCGTCTTTTACGTTCTCTGCTTATTAAAGACGGAAGACGATAATTCATATCCGCCACCGCCTTATCATGTATGGAGTTGATTAAAAACATCTCTCTTTCATCCCCTGCAAATTCAGTAAGAACCAAAAGGAACTTACTTATCAGGTATTCGTTTTCTTCTACTGTTAGTCTCATGGTTCTTATTTTTTTTTAATACAATGACTGTTCTTCTTTTGTCTCTTGTTCTTGTTCCTGATTGTCCGTAACATCTTCCACAGTATAGAGCTTGGGCGGCGTCGGCGGCTGGTTGGGGTTCACGAACTTCGTCCCTCCCTCCCCGTACATCCATCCATGCCCCGGCAAGATCTCTGGGTGGATTGTATTAGTAAGCTCTTCCATACTAACTTGCCTTACCTTCAGTATATGATGAAACACCAGTCCGGCTGTCCTGAATGATGTTTTGTTTTCAGTTTTAAACCGGTCAAGAGTCTGATACCAATCTTTCCCAAATATCATATACTTATCCAGCCCGTACCTACGAGGATTGTGCAAACCTATCATTAACGTACATAACTGACCCAGCGTATCAGATTGGTAAAAATCAGAAAGACGCGGAGGCTGCTCTTGAGGGCTTTTTATCCTTCCTTCTATCTCTCTGTTGAATTGGGATATGATGAGGAAAAATATGTTTTTATATACTAATTTAGCCTCGTTCATAACCGCCACCAAATCATCTATAGCCGACTTAGGATCTAATCCCATTCTTTTTATCAAAGCAATATGATCGACTTTAAATATTATAAGACGTTTGTCTTTGTGTTTGGTAGCTATATGATACACAGCCGCCTCAAACTCTTTTACCGTACACGGAGCATCGATGTATATTATATTATTCCTGATTTCACCTTGAAGGATTTCAAACATCCTCATCTCTTCTACTGTATTAGAATCTTGCCTTCTTAATATTTCAGGAGCTCGCTTTTTCATATCCTGGCTCATTCTGCGAAGAAGAAGATCTTGAGGATTCATTTCGAACTCGCAATTAACAAGAAAATAATCTTCTGCTTGCGGGTTGATCATCGGATTCATCACATTTTCCAATATCTTTTGGGCCACATACGATTTACCTACAGATGGCCGGGCTCCTATGGCAATAGCGTGCTGAGGGAAAATACCTCCAAGCAAAGCCTCATCAATATAATCGTATCCGGTTTTAGCGGGGATAAGCTCTCCCCGCCTGTATTTTAAGATATTCTCATACGCCTCTTCCATAACCTGTTTGGAGGTTTTGAATATCCTTCTTATATCTATCCTATTTGCTATCTCCTCGTGCATTTTTGTCACCTTTTGTATCCGATTTGGATCCCCTATTAGCTTTTACTGATTTATACCTAAGACCGTTTTTGGTATGAGAACAATCTTTGCCTTTCCTCCAGCTTTTGCCTTTCTTCTTGTCCGTTTCGTAGTTTTTACGACCAAGCTCCCGGCGTTTGGCTTTCTGTTCCGGTCTGGCATTTATCTCCTTGTCCTTTTTAGCCTTTTTCTTCCTGGCTTCGGGATGAGTCCTGTAGTACTCTGTCGATCTACCCATGTGCTTATATTTTTTTTGATGAATAATAGCACAAAGATAGGTAATTCGCGTCCTATTTCAACCTGCCGTAGCTCATATCGGGATCACACCAGACATACCCGTCTTTCTCATCATGGAGATACTCAGGGCATCCTCTGCATGCGCTACTGCCTGACACTATTTGATTGTTCTTATTAGGGCACTTATCTCCAGGTTTATGCCATTCTATTCTCGAACCTGATCGTTCTTTGTTTACATGACAGAACTGAAAGACTTTTCCCATCGTCTTCTCGCCAAACATACCTATATGTGTGTACTCTTCCGGTATAGCGAGAAATTCAGATAAATCTTTATACATCCTTTCCCGTTCCTCTGGCGTAGACCATAGTCTATCAAGTTCGGCATGGACTCTTATCTTAAGAGACCTCAGTGATGGCCCCGCAAGCCGGCCTTTAGCTTTTCCCTTATTCGGCCCTGATTCATGAACACCGACATAAGCGTTGCATGGTTTACACATCATAACCATCCCTAAGCCTTTTCTGCTATATATTTTATCGGCATTGACCAACTCGGTTTCTCTTCCGCAATAAGGGCAAATTTCGCCTCTTAAAATCCGTTGTTGCCGCACATTGAGTTCCATACTCTATCCTTTTGTTTCTCTTTAAACTTTTCATACAAACTGCTTTCAGTTTCCATTTCCGAGATCTCCACCTCTACGTCCTCTCTTTTGAAAATTACTTTCTTGGCTGTAGGATACGCACATTTAGAGATACGAATAGCATTACGAATAGCGTAAACAAAATACGTTTCTGGTGATGATTCGATCACCACTACCTCGTTTAAAGTGTTTTTATAATTTTCCATGTTGTTATCTACTTGCTTCAATTACACACCCTGGATTATCTTCACATGCCTCTTTGTATTCGATAAGAAACTTAAGAAATGAATCATAAGACCCCCATCCGTTTTCTGGTTCGTATCTCAAAAGACTCTTTCTCTTGGAGATCATAATATATATACCTTTTGTGAGTATCTTCACCATCTCCTTAGTATCTATTTCCCTGCCCAATTCTTCCGGTCTCCAAACATAATCGTATAGTGTTTCTTTGTTTTCTGATACGAATATTTTTTGTGCCATCTTGTTCATGTTGTGGGTGATGTTTGCAACCCATTTACGATCCTCTTCTTTCTTCTTGCTCTTAATATAAACGTCCAGGCTCATAATATTTCTCTTTTACTTTGTTATTAATTATCAAATCTGCCACATCATCTCCGTCCCCTACATTCTCAACACTCTGAAGATAGTCCGATACTTTTATCCTTGACTTCATCATCATCCCATCTATCTTTTTACTCCATGTGTCAAATGCTTGTCCTTTGTCCGGAAAAGCTACAGTCTTTCTATCTTTTAAAACATCTATCACTTCCGGTCTTAAGTTCTGCAACCCACCGGTAGCTACAAACAACTCATCTGGTTTATTCACGGCGCATATAATAGCCGTCTTTTCTGACTCCACCAAATTAACTACCTTATCTGGATACTGGCTTAGAAGATGTTCTCCAAACAGGCATTGTCTAAACAAGAAGTCTCTTGCATGCAACGAGTGATAAAACATGACATGAGGTCGCTCATTGTCACCGTCTTTTTCCTTCACTCTTTTTACATCAATCTCATTCCCCTGGCTGTCGGTCTTTATATAAAAATCCATAATCTTGCCGGTTCTGCATACAAAGTCCTTATCTATCTGCCAGAATATACAACACCCTTTCCATCCCCATAAGTCCATTGTTCCAACATGATACCTTCTAAATACGTCAGATACCCTTTCTTTTCCCCATAGAGACGATAAAAATCTAAATACGGTGTTTCTATCGTCTGGAACTACAGTCCTCTCAAACTCGCTAAAAGGTATGTAATTTACAACGTCAGGATTTACAGGAGGACGATAAGCTCTTATGCACTTATTTCCCGAAATCCAAAGATCTTTGTCACCTACATCCTTGCCGGTAGGTCGTTTATCATAACCGCAAGTTCGTTCATGATCGCATCTTCCAAACTCATTGCCAACGACCTGACCGGTCGCCACATCAATATAAGGGGTAAGGCACCGGCTTTTCCCGCAAGCCGGGCAGGTTAGCTTCAGTCGGCTCCTGCCAGGCCTGCGGTCAAGTTGAAACCGAGGTACGTTTTCGTATTTTCTAAAATCAAGCATCCTTAGCTCCTCTCATTGCTTTTTATATCATGAACCTTTTAGATATTTCCTCTGCAATATCATATACAACCGTATGATCCTCTTCATTGTATGGTTTATTGATATTCAACACTCCTTTTCTCACTTTGAATTTCTTATCTTTTCTAAGGTGATTCAACATACCTTGTTGGAACACACAGTCCGCCTTTTCAAGTGCTACACTGTCTTCTGTCCATTCTTTCAGCGTATATCCTTTACTGCTCGTGCTTTTTGGAGAAAAGTTCATAATACGTGCATCAATGCCATACCATGCTTTAACCATTCTTCTTTCAGCTTCCAATTGGAATGCATATGATTCCCATATTCCTCCCGATTTAAAGTCAAGAATGACCACTTCTTCTTTTTCCACTTCTCTTACTTCCTTCTTCGGATCACCTTTTTTGAACTGTCCGGTAGCCCTTTGATACACGGCTCCAAAATAACCTTCTTCTTTGTATTTGAATGTCATTTTAACCATCGCATCAATAGGTGTTGCTACAAGGTAATCCTCTAAAGAAAGGATTCTTTCTATCATCATCGGTTTCACCTTGTAATCAGAACAGAATTTGGCAAACTTCATGACCCTGACAATCATATCGTCAAGATCATCTATGCTATTAAAGAACCGATCAAGATTTTTCTTAGATATCTTCAGCTTGCCTTCTTGCACTGTCTTAACCACAAAGCTTCGATTTAAGACCATATCTCTACCTGTTAGGTACAATCCGTATAAGTAGTGCATGATCGTTCCCTTATCGGCTTCATACTGCGCTACCTCTTCTGGATTGCGACCAAGCATCTTTATCTCTTGCTTCCATTCCTGAAGTGCTGTCTTATCATCTACATACCCATCTTTGATTAAAGTTGTTACCGAAGCATATATCTTAGCCGTCCCATCATCCATCTTTCTTACATAAAAACGATTATCGTCTAATGTCAATCTTACGAATTTGGGGGTCTCAATCTTCTTTAACTCATCACAGATATAAAACGGCTCTAATGTTTCCTGATTTTCTGTAAACGGATTCGAATCTTCTTCTCCAGGGTTAGGAGCGGCTTCCTCCGCCGGAGCTTCCGGTTCCTCTCCCTGGACCGGCTCTGGCTCAGGCGCCGGCTCTTTAACTACTGGAACCTGTCCGCCTCTTTCTGCTATGTCTCTGTTCTTTATTAAAGACATAACCTCCTTCTTCAACTGCTCTGGTGTTTGGTTAGGATCTGACACCGACATCACAACATCGTTCATTCTAAACAACGTATTTCCCTCTCCTTTCACCATAGGTACAAACCCTAAATCTATTAATATTTTAATCTTTTCTTCTATCATACCTATCAATTATTTCAATAATCAACCTACCTCTTTCCTTGATCATTCCTCTGCTTTCCATATCCAGTACCTTCTTTACCGCATACTTCCACACAAAAGGAAATTCTGTTTCAAGTTTATCAAATTCCATCCGGTCAAGATACATGTCGAATACCGTATGCTCCGATTCATGAAGGAAAACTATATTATCCCTGCAAGTAGCAACCGACTTATATATCCTTTTCGGAAGTATGTGACATACGTTACATACTGTAGGAAAATGAATAGCCTTACCGGTCATAGACATTCGAATAGTACTCAACTCCTCCAACATAAGACGAAAAAAACCGGATAAATCCGGGTTCTCTAACTTTTTCTTCTTGCTGCTGTTTTTAATGGATGTAATTCTGTCTTTTTTCTTCGGAGTCAACTCTTTGCTCCTGCAAGCCTGGCATAAGCCATGACTTCTTATCATTACTTTTCGTCCGCATTTTTCGCAGACGTACAATTTCTTTTCCACTTTTTATATTTCGATACAAGCGATATGTATTTAGATATAAGCGATATACTTGAAAAAGATAACGCCGTTAAAGACAGCGTATATGGTAAGTTCATTAACCATCTTGGCACTTCTTCTGTCTTAATCACTATCAGTAAAGTAGCACCTGCCACTACCAATAATACAATTGCTGTCGCAAGTGCTACACGGGAAACAACATCACTCATCAGTTTTCTTTTCTCCCAATTTTTCTACGCCTTTTTGCAGATCGTATTTAAACACTTCAATGATTTTCGTTTCCACAATAGACTCGCAATTCCAGTCTCCTAACGTACCCTGCATACCTTTAGTCAACACAGCTTCGGCATCCTTAGGATTGCCGGCCTGGATATATATATAGCATGGAGTTTTCTTTTCTTTACCTTTCTTTTCATCCAGTGTAATGTAATTCACCTTACACTTATACCAGTACTCAGCTTCTCCGTTGAAGAAGATTTCCGACACTTTAATAGGATTAATTTTTACAACCTCGAAAGATTTGTACAAATCCTTGAAGATCTCCAACGATCTTGATTCTGCCTCTGTGTAAGACAAGGCATCTACCAAATACTTTTCAGTTACTTTCTTTTTTTTGCCGTTCTCGATATTATCAATCTCGGCTTTTACCGTAATTTCAAACCATCTATTCATTGTATTAATATTTAATTAGTTGATTTCTTTCCTTTCTCTATACTATTTTTAAGTCTTTCAGAACACCACTGCAAAACGTCCATCATCATCATCTCATTGTTGGATAAGATACCTTTTATAATTAACGCCAATTGATGCTGTGACATTCTTAGGCTCATATCAAATCTTCTTTCCTCTTCATTTACTATCGTGTACTATCGTGGCTACGAAATACTTACACCCCTCTAAGTGCGTCAGGGCTTCAATCATAGCTTCTTTTATCTCTTTTTCTTCCATTCTGTTTGTTTTTTTTTGGACAAAGATATGTCTTTTGATAATAAAAAAGATTCAAAATGATTTAATTTAGCTTAATTACTGCTCTTTTGATTCGTTCGGCATAGGCATGTCAAACTTTTTCCTGATAAACGATTCTGTTTCTTCATTGAATGGATAGGCCTCCTTAATAAAATTCATAGCTACCTCCATATCACCGTCTGCTATATCTTTATACCTTTCAAAGATACCAACCAGGTCATTGTTATATGAACGCTCTTGTTTTATGTTGTACACGTATTTCAACACCCTGTCTTTAATTTCATTGGCTTTTTTCACAGTATCATTGAAGGAATTTATACTTTCCAATTCTGGATCTTTGCTTTCCTTGTTTACCTTATCAAACTCTTCCTTGCTATACCCCGCTTCCCCTTTAATAGCCGGGCAAACACTTTCTTTTATGATCCAAAACTGTTCATACGATCCTGTCAGAAACCTTGATTCTATTTTAAATGCATTATATTTAACAAGCAAATTAGCCACCTCTGTTGCACCTTCTATGGTTCTAAAACCGATGCCGATATCTTTTAACATAAATACTGGAACTCCAGTTCTTGGATACACGACTTCTTTTTTGTTCTTTATATTCCAGTTTTTAGCTTCAATTGGAATACCTTTACCAGCAAGCTCTTTGTCTATATACAGATATATCTCTTTGCATGTCAATGCCACAATCTCATCTCTGCTTAAATCAAAAACTGTTTTCATTTTTTTTTTATTCATTAAATTAAATAACTTACTTCTTTGTTTAGGCTCCGTATATTCCACCCATATATCGGCTGCCACATTTCTCAGAAATTCCATAAAGTCTTGATGATCCCTGTATTCAACAGAATCAACTTTTCTCACAAAACTTAGAATTTCCTTTAGCATTTTATTGTTTTCTTCAAGAAGCTCTCTGTCGGTCATGATCTCGTGAAAATATATTATTCAACATGTAATAGGCAGTAAATTTTCGATGTAGGCCCATCTTACGATATGGAAAATTCTAACAGCTATTTTCCAATTAGAGTTATTTGGCCCACAGACAATAGGAGTTTCATCTTGTTTAATAGCAATCAACATTCCACTGTGTTGTGGTGTTTCGCTTGCATCATGCCACGCACTGTTGATGCTCCATTCTGCACCCGCCATGAAGTCTTCACGGCAATTATCCTTGCGTAAAGCATAATCGTCTGCATCCACTTCTTTGAGAACGTTTCGCCGAAAATGTGTTTTACCTATGGTATAATCTTTTGCTGCTTTTTCAATATCTTCTCGTTTCATTTCTTTTTAGTTATTCGTTAAATACAATTTGTTCGATATGTGTATTCATCAATCATATCATTACCGATAATCTCAGGTAGCTCAAAAAATCTTGTAACCGGACAAACATGTGCTTCAATCTCCACACAAAGACCGTCACCCGGTATATAGGCACAACCTACGTTATTATTCCAGTTTATATGCTTTTGGGCTGCTTTAGCTACTTTATCGCAAGCTGATAAGTATTCAGTATATTTACTGTTAGCTCTTTTTATTTTCCTGAATAGTATATCGTTCATTTCTTTTTATATTATTACCAATCTCCGCCATCATTCGGTATTCCATCAATGATGGTTATACTATTTTCAATGTTACTGCCTCCATATTGCGTAAATTCCGGTGTGGGATTATAGTTTGTATCTCCATGCATCATTACATGTAATGTTCCGCTTGCTGAATATATCCATAATCGTTTCCCATCTTTCTTCCATTTTTTGGCAAGCCTCTTAAATGAATCAATTAGCTTGCATTCTTCTTCCGTGCATTCTATTCCGGCTTCTGTTCTGTATTTGCTCATATCTTTTTAAAGTTTATCTATTATTTTGTCACCCATTTCCTGCCATTCATCACTCACGCTTATAACCAATCCTATGACAGTGAATGATAATAACAACGTAAAAATAAGCCATAACAGAAAGCAGATAAAAACACATATATACCTCATGATTTTTTAGTTGTTAGATAAAAGCAAAATCGGTTCATTTGACTCCGCAATTGCTTTTATTTGTTCTGGATTGATAAAACTCTTAATTTGTTCACTTATCTTACAAATAGATTTGATCATATCAACGAATAATTTTGAGGTGCATTCGTTGCATTCTACTTCCATTACCGGCTTATATCGATTGTATGACATACCTACTACACAATTCAGCCAGTGTGCATAAGTTCCTTTTTCTGCATTCAATCTATCGTATTCTACTTTTGTCTCTCCATTTCCATATTCAATTACTCTTTTTAGAAATGGTTTTGCATAAATACTAAAACCGAAAGGTTGGGTGTTTAAGGCATCTAAACGAGAAGTTCCATCCCTCCATTCTCCATTCTCATAGTTCCCTGTCCATTCCACAGAGGGGTTAGGAACAATGTTTCCGTTTTTGTCATAGGCAAATGAACATAGAGTTTCTAACTGATACTTAATAACAGGTACTTCTTCTACTATTTTATAACTCAAACATCTCTTCAGAACTTTCCTGATTTGACTCACCAGATCAGAAAATGATGTGCTATTGAAATATCCTTCGTTACCTAATCTGTTTGTAGGTAATTTGATCCCATAAGAACGAATCTTATCCACATCTTCTTTTGATAAAGTAGTGGTAACCACTCCTTTTTTGGTGATATTCACTTTAACAGTTACAGACAAACTGTTATTAGCGTTCTTTTCCGTTATATTTAGTGTTGTTAATGCTACCATAATCAGATCTTTTTAAAATCAATTCGAATAAATATAATACATTCCTGCTTCATATACCTTATGTACATCAGGATCATTCTTGTCTTCCTGTTCCAATTCACTCTCTTCACAAGTATAATCCCATTCAGAGTTGTAGTACATATCCTCGTCTGTTTTCTCCAAGGAACAATCTTTCATTAGATTCATATTTTCTCCCCATACTGCAACTTCTTGTCGTTGCTCTTCTTCTGTCATAAGAGATATTTTGTCTTTCAATTCTTTCCAAGTCATGATTTTCAAAAGATGATTAATAGTTTATTCTACATCAAAAAGCTGATCTAACACCAATAATTCGGCATCCATGTCTTCATCTTTCGGGAAACGAACTTTTATATTTCCAAACTTAGATGTCTTAAACAAGATGTAGGGGTTCATATCTTCGGCAGTCACCGGCTTATACTCCTTAACTTCCGACATCTTGAGATACCAGTCACCTATTTTTACAAACCCAGAAAAGATAGAACACAGATGCGCTTTTACAGACTGTATCTCCTTTTTATCTTTGAAAGGTATAATTTCGTCCTTTCCCCTTATCTTGATTGACAAGAAAGGACGAATGTTATCTGTTTCATTTTGAAATTTGAAGCCTGTTATGGCTTGCTTGGGGATTCTTCTTCCCATTAATATAAAATAGCTCATTGTGATAAGTGATTTTGTTTTATGTTAGGTAAGCAATTTGTAATAACATCAAGTGATATCCATAACTCTGGCTCTATGCTGTTTTTTATTCTATCACTGAAAAGAGAATTATCATCACAATCACAATGAGAGATTGTGATATAACAATCTTGATAATCCCACCAATGAGCCGATTTAAAATCGTCTCCTCCATTCCAAAACCCTATTCTTATACCTCTTGGGTTGAAATCTTCATCTATCCAACTTGGGTGATAAGCCAACACTTCTTCTCCCTCTGAAGGTTTTTCCTCTTTGAATTTCTTCCAGTTCATCTCGCCTTTAATTAATTAGACACAAATATACAAGTTTTACTAAGATGCCCTTCTGTCATCTCTTCGACATACTCCCACACCTAAAGTTCGCGGTAGTATGTCAATCTATTGATTTCTTCCCAATCTTTTTAATCTTTGTTGGTCTTGACAATCGATAATCCTTTTCTATCGGCCTATCGAATACGTCATTCCTATATCCTTTATATCCTTTCTCGTAAATACTAACCCTTGCACAAAACTCAACCACATCGCCTGGTAATAAATCGGCGCTTTCGAATCCTTTTGTCAAATCAAACCACAAATGATCTGTTACTATTTTACCATCGAGTAACACGTCTTGTAAAAGTATTGTCTTTACAGGTCCTTTATACCCATCCCTGAATCCAAAACGAATGAATGTCGCTGTAAATACGTGCCGTTCTCTTGATCCTATTATTTTCAGTTCTTTTCTCATCCTCTTTCATTTATTTGTTTCACTTATGAAATTGACAACATCCTTTAGATGTCCTTCTGTCATCTCTATGAAATTAACACAATCTAATTTGCTTAACTTGTAAATCAATGCCGGATTGTGTATTATGGCTATAATTTGTGTTTGTGGTTTATGGAATGACAATACATTATAAATTTGCATTATGTTATCAATATCAAGATTCCTGTCTGGCTCATCCATGAGAACCGTGTATTCAAAACTGCTTTTTGTTAATGCTATGCGGTTTCTTTTATAATACTTCAACAGGTTATCAATTCTTTTAATCCAAAACGCATTTGATTTTTTCTTGTATTCTACAAGATCTTGTATTGGAAACGTATAATCCTTCTGACTGAACATTAAATTGAAAAGCGATTCCAATGATAACACCACTTTCTCTCCATAAGATTTTCGAATATTATTCACATACAAATCTAAATTGCTGATGTTTTTCAATATACTATCTCGATTCATCTCCGCCGATGGCAATAAACGGAATACTTTCCCTGCATAATCGGATGATATGTCAATCCCATCAAAAACCTTATCATCGTCATCAAATATAGGTGGAAAATCCAGTGCCTCGGTCGGCATTTCAGAGCACATGGATTTCTCGCATAACGCATACATTGATATGATGTTAAGCAAGGTTGATTTTCCGCTACCGTTTTTACCTATAATTACATTCACTCCTGGCTTGAAAATAAATTCTCTGCCATTTTCAAATGCTTCTATATCCGAAACATATTCAAATGGAGTTTTTGTATTGTCTTTTATTTTTACTGATGTTATCATTGTAATCCTTTTTAAAAATCAATTACCGTCCGAACCATGTCTCCGATGTGCTTGTTGCCGGTGCCCGTGAGGCCACTGGAGAAGACCACGTACCACGCGACGGCCTGGCTGCTCTCAGTACTGGACCAATACCACGTCGAGGAGAGGGGAGATGCCGAAACATAAGCGAATGCTTTGTTTAGTTCGTCCATATAATGGGCCATTAAATTTAATTGACCAAGAGATGGTATATACTCGCCATCTTCCAGCAGATTTCTCAATTTTGGATTTCTGGCTACAGGGCGTTCCGTATTGCCGCGTCCGTCAATGTCAAACAGCGCATCACATTCACGTTCGTAATATGTCCCACTTCCGGATTCTTCACGGCTATCATCGTCAAGCAATTGTACGATATCATGCTCCGTCAGTGAGATTGCAAATGACATGTATCTGTGCTTCAACCCAATGTATCGTACACAATCTTTGGAGTTATCGCCGGTAAACGGCTCTGCATGTCCGTCTTTGTAGATTATATACAGTCCGTCAGTTGACTTTTTCTTATCCTCTTCGGATGGTACTCTGTTTTCACATGTACATTTCTCACTTTTGGATCTTACGATTATATTCAACTCATTTAATACATGATCCCTGATGACGCTCTCGCACGCTCTTCTTACAAAATTATGATCTCTTTGTTTAAGCTCATCTGTTACCATACATCTGATCCAATGTTCTATCTGATTGTTTCCTCCGTATGTATTAAGCATACACCGTTTTACGAGTTTTTCCAATAATGGCTCTATGTTTTTGATTATATCTTCTTTGGTAAGGTGAAGTTCATTTAATATATAGTTCCTTACTGCCTTGTATTCTTTACTTGTGCTCATAATATACCGATTTAATATTGTGAATCATATTTTCTTTCTCTCCCGCTGTCTTCCCCTATCGGATTGTCCCATCCATATTTTACAGCCGTAGCTTTAAATAGAGGGAGTCCATAAAATGCATAATCATCCTCACCCCAGCCTTCAAGACCTTCTTCCAGAATGTAGTTCCACATCATCACACATTCAAACATCAAACTGGCTGATATTCCTCTCTGATTTAATGCCTTTTCAAAACCGAATCTCACGTCTTCTTCAAGCTGTTTCAGGATATTTTCTCTGGTAAATTCAACTACAGTGCTGTTCCACTTTTCCTCGTTGTCATATTCTTCATTCGGCTCCATACCGAAATCCTTTATCATGCTATATGGAACAAATTTAGCCAGTCTATTAAAATCTCTACCGTCTAAACATTTTGATGTTAATTCTTTAAGTTGTTCTAATGTTTTCATAAGCAATTTTGTTTTATAGGTTAATCCCATCCTCCAGTAGCATATAAAGATACATCTTCCTCCTCTACATTTACACCTTTAAGAGCCTGTAGAAGTTTTTTCTTTGTCTCCCGGCACATATTGTAACCATATCCTTTATACCGATATGAGCGTTCCCATGTGCTTACTGGAAAAGGAATATTTTCATCAATGACCAGCCTCTTCATATGAAGATGTTCGAAGAATTTCTCATGGTAGAGTAGTTTGTACTCGTATGCTACTATACTTGCAGATGAGAATGGAAAATAATCATCTTCCTCTTCTTCGTATTCCTCTTCTTCGTATTTAGGCTCCTTGTAGTAAGCCATTTTTGCTACAGTAAAGTCGAAGCTCCTGAGAATCGCTTCTGGCTTTCCGAACTCTGACTCTATGAACTCTACCCATACCTTTTCTCCCTCTTTCTGGAACGCACATACCTTCTCATTCCTGTACTTAAATTTCCATCCTTCTTTCTGATGTTTTTCATCATTGAACAAATCAACAGCTTCCTGAAAATCGTCTTCGCTTTCAAAGAAAATATCAATATCTTTTACTCTTTCTCCGGAAAGGATATTCTTAAAACATCCACCAGCTATGAACCCCTTGTGACCTTCCATATATTTGTCAAGCCATCTTATTTGCCAGAAATTATCTGGAGTATCTATTACAAAATTATTCATATTGTTTGTATTTTACTTTTACCATGCGAGATAAAAATTCCGCTTCACAATAATACAGTGAGTGTAATTGCTCAGGTCAATGCCATTGTCTGTAAATGTATCCAAGACCCGTTTTTCTACATATTTGAGTTTTACTGTTATCCCCTTCTTAAACACTTCTATTAACTTCCCGTTACATTCAATAGGCCCAATAAAACAGCACCTATTTGAAGAACTGTCACATATGCAATATGTATCACACCCAAACATATTGCTTAAAATATCCTCGTTCATAATTTCTCTATTGTTTTAATAATGATACTCTTTATCATATTTCTTCTTCACACCATTCATCCTCCCCTATCAATTGTTTATAATATTCGCTATGCTCTATCGCCAAAACATCTTGAGACAAATATTCTTGTAGCTCCAATTTGCGCATTGGAGCAAGGCAATCCAGATGCTTAGTGTCCATTTCTTGCCTATCTTCATCTACCCACACCAACGTGTCGTATCCATAACATTCTGGACATTGGTCAGCTCCACGTGGAAGAAGCATTTGTGCTCCACATTGAGTACATCTCACCCAGTCTCCATGCTGCACCCCTTCGTATGTTCTTGTTTTCATATTTATTGTTTATCATTTATAACATTTACTTCTTCGCTCCACAAATGTCTCTTATATATCGGAGTGATGCCGATCAGAATACCACTATCTTTGCCCCAATACTGAAGTGTTTTGGACTCAATTTTATGATGCAATTCTTGTATTCCTCCTTTGTTTCTGTCATAAGGAGAAAAATCAGATAACTTTACCGTTTTCATTTTTCTGGATTTTCAGCAGTTCCTAAAAGATATTCATTGCCCTCAAAAGGAATGCAATAAACATACACCCTTCCATTCAAGCATTCATATTTAGTCTCCCCATCCTGATCGTCTGTAATTGTTCTTATGAATAAACTGGCCTCCCAATTGTCGTCCTCATAATATTTTGCTAACACTTTGTCAAACGACTTAAACTCATATTTCGGCTTTTCTTCAATCCCGAAGAAGCGTTTTAGATATATTTTAGCTTTTGGCTCCTTGCTTGCCTTTAATGCGTCAACCAACTTTTGTCTTTCGGACTCAGTGGCAAATCTGTATTTTTCTATGTGATTTCCCCAAGCACATAGACCATCTTCCATATCAAGATTACCGTCTATATCTAAAGAGGCATACAAAGATGTTAGGTATTTTCCATGTGTATTTAAGATAAAGATACAACTACCATCTTCATTACTTAACACATCCCCATCCTCAAATGTCGTATATTCTGGAACCATAAGTTCAAGTCTGTAATTTTTAGAGCCACATCCATTAAAAGAGAACCAATCCGATATTATACCGTGATCAGTATGAACCACTCCCAGAATTGGATATATCCCATCTTCTTTATAATACACAAACTCTACTCTAAACTTTCTGCCGGATGTCACTATTGTTCCATTATATTCACCATTGTTGATTTTCTTCGCCAATTCCAAGTCAAATGGTATTGTTGTCATATTCTGTTCCATGATCTTGTTTGTATTTATTTGGTTTTTATCCTTCTTTTTATAAGGATGAGCACTTACGCCCATCCCAGTTGTTTCGCAATACTTTCCATCTCACTATATGCAATCCGGTGGCATCCGGCAGTCAGCATATCGTTTTCATAACGATTGAACGCCCATCTGTGACCGGTTACATCCAATGCCAAATCGTGCTGGAACTGACCGCCATTATGGAAGACCTTAATCAATCTCCAAAGTCTTTCAGCTTCAGTTAGTTCTACTTTGATACCCTTACTGGTTTCGATTTTTCCATTCTTAATACGCAACCATACGTTCGGCTGATCATTCTCAGACCAACAATAATAACTCAACTGGGAAATCTCGCCAGACTTCCACATTTGTATCCGTTCTTCCAATGCTTTGTTACGGGCCTCTTCCTCTTTCCTTGCCTTTTCAAGGGCTATCGCCTCTCTCTTTTCATAACCTTCTGCCCATCTTTGGCATCTGATCGTATATTTAGCCCATGTTCCTTCACCACAAACTTCATCCACAACCACATTAACGGTTCCAAGGACTTCCAGTGCTTGATGATTCAACAAGATCTGGAAAACACGTTTCAATTCACGGACATGTTCACGTTTAATTTTATCTGATTTCCGTGATAATTCATGGTTAGTTCCAAGCCATTCGTTTGCGCTCTTTTTAAGAAGACGTCGGGGAGTTCCCATATCAAAGAACTCAATATAATCCATAATATTTTTAAAATTCCCCCAAACATCCCGATAAGGTAATTCAGTTCTGGCTTTCTTGTATTTTTCAATAGCATCTTTAATGGATTCCAACATATTGGCAACAAAGGCCATGTTACCAGTATTTGACATATTATATCCAACAGAGAACACCTTTGAGCCAGTTGGTATTGCGTCACGAACACAATATTGATGTTTGCTTGTAGAAGAGGAACGATATATGTCATTAATTAAATATGCCTTTTCTCCACGCTTGTTCCGCACGATTCTTCCAACCTCAAAATGTCTTCCATAGGAATAAATACTTTTTCCTTCAAAATAGAAGTTACTGCCATTCGCTGATTCTTGCTTTTCGTTTGCCCATAAGTGAGCGACCATTGAATTGTTCATATAAGTATGTTTTTAATTGTTTAACTTATCTCTACTATCCCTGTTCTTTCTATAAATTCATGAAACCTTAAATCAATTTCATGTTTGACTTCTTCAACGTTAGATATTATTACCTCATTTTCACAATCCCCGCAAATAGCATGCGCGAAAGATCCATCAAAATAATCTATTATTTCTCTGGTATTCGGATTTACTATAGCTTCACAGGCAACATTTGTTCCACCACATCTTGTACATATATATCCCATAATTATCTGTTTTTTAAAATGTTCAACAATTTCATCTACTGTAGCCTTACGCCACGCAAAGCAGGCCCCGTCTCCCCTGAACCGGAGCTCTTCGCACTTTACCCACCTGTTTCCTGTGGCGTCCGTCACTATCAGCCATTATAACCTATTTTTCTAAGCCATTCTCTATCATGACTTCCTTTATCAATTCATCTGTCTCCTCGTAACATCCCCAGCAAGAATCAACCTCTTCCCATTCTTCACAATCTTCATCCTCCCTTGATTCGTCTTTGTATTTCTTGGTAAATGCTACCTTCTTTTCAAGAACGTACCCTTTTACATCTCCCCACATCCACATACCTATGGACTTTACTTCATTATCTATAATTTTGACACAATCTTCTCTCCAATCTCCTTCTTTGTCGCAGACTTCATTATCATATTTTTCTTTTGTGGCGTATGCTATCCCTTTTATATAATCACCTTGGCTATAACCCCTTGTTGACCACTCTATGGCCACCACATCTTTTCCGTATTTGGATATGATATCTAACAAATCTTCGTCATCCAGATCCTCTATTAATTCTCCTCTGTAATCAAAGTCCTTCAAATCACTTGGAAAAAACTCTTGACCTATATATGGACTTGTCTTATGCTTCAACTCCCATACATTGTCACCTCTGTTGTATGTAAATGAGATCTCATTCGCTTCCCCTTTCTTTAAATATTTTACAATGTCTTTCTGTTTTATATGCTTCATTACAATAGCATCAATAACATCTCTAAGATCATGCTTGTTATCGTAGAAGAAAGTTTTCCAATTGCATTCATCATGCAATCGATGCGTATCAGAGTATTCAAAAAAGAATGACCCAAACAAACCCCAATTAGTTATAGGGCATTCTGAATCATGACAATAATACACTTTAATGCGATAATCGCCTACTTCTTTTGTTGTAATAAGATCGTCTTCCATGTCTTTATATTTTAAATAGTTCCTAACTTTTTATCAATAAATTCATCTATTTCATCATAGTATGATCCATCGAAATCATAATTCCCATATTTCTCTGTAAACTCTTTAGCCCACTCTCGAATGATGTTAAATGCCTGTTCCCTGCTATATTCTTTTGGTCCTGTTAGATACTCCACAGCTTCCACCGATAACTCTTGCAGATTTCGTAAGTAATTTAAACCAATGCTATATGGTAGCTTACCTACTTCTATACATACATGATGATCTTGTTTAAAGGCGTCCTGTAAATCTTCCAAACTTTCTATCAATGACTCGGACTCATCATCTACCCTCACCTTGTATAACTCAAAATCTTCATTTTCTGCCGACACCCATATCTTGTAGGCTTTTTCGTTGGACAATCTTTTCCAAACAAATCCGTCACTGAATACAATTAGGCTACCTGTTACTATCGTATTTTTCATAATCACTTTCTAATCTGTTACTCTGTAATAATAATCAAGCTCTTCTCCCTTAAAGTTGTTCATGGCATACTCGTCAGCCTCCCGCCACAACCGGTCATACAATGCAGCCAGTTCTCGATCACCTTCATAATGCTGCCAGATTTTATGATTCAACACAATCACCAATTCTGTGAAGAACTTATAATTACCTTTCCATTCATTAAACGCTCGTTTATAGGTATCCTTGATTCCAGGCACTCCATACTTATCAGCTATGCTGAAATCTTCCCAAAAGGTAGTCATCAGATCATAGCCTACTTCTTTCATAAATTCTTTGAATGTCATATCCTAATCATTATCGTTGTAAAAGAACTCTTCAAAATCTTGTTCCCAATCGCAACATGGGTGTTTTTGTATTGATTCAAAGAAATCAAAAACCTCTTCACATAATTCATATTCTCCATTCGTTTCCTCTACAGGAGTCACACATACACTATACGTGCAATACCCCGCCATTCCTTCTGCTATCTGACATCTGTATGGCAACGGATACGTATCACTCTTCCCTGTTATAGCTTTGTTCATCTTATATATGGTAAGACTCGTATCTACGCCATGTTTTTGTTTTATTGTTCCTTCAAACATGATGGCTTCGCATAATCCATACTGAAGAGTCAGACTTCCACCTGTATTGGTTATGCTGTCTGGATAAATCCAATTCCATAACAGTTTATTTAGTCCCTCTAAATTTATACGCCCTACATAATTATGTTCTACGCACCCATTATCACTTTCTTCTAAAGGTATTACGTCTCTACTTGAACATTTATCTATGAAGTATTTACCCTTTTTCAAATCTGATATAGCTTCGGATGAATATGTCTTATCTGTTCCTATACCAAACTGGAAAGATATCAGGACTATAAAACTTAGGTTTTCTATCTTCGTTTTCATGTTAATTTATCTCTTTAGATATAAGTTATGCTGCCAATATTAATCTGCATTATATCGTTTTCCAGCGTAATGAAATTATTTTGTTTTATGGGTCCAAACATCAATCCATATACACTTACTGTATTAAATAGCCTAACAGTGTGAAAATCTTCATTTAGCTCTACCCTGTTTTTATCCCAATATCCCAAATCGTTGATAGTTGCCGGGAATCCTCCTACGTCGTTATTCTTATAGTAATCGTTTTTATTGAAAATGATCCCCTTTATTAACAGGTTCCCGATGCTTTTCATGTTGAATCCGGACAACGCGATCTGCTCTGAGATATAACTAATCAAACAGTTATGATACGTGTTTGGCTTATCTCCTCTCTCGTTAATAATTTTCTTCCATTTCTTCGTTAATGGAACCCTAATATCCATATATGTACCAAATACGACTATGTTAGGGCATTCTCCTTCAAACTTCGTTAAATCTTCTACTCTCATAATTAACAAACATTTGTATTGTTTTCGTCGTTCACTATCTGACTAATATACGGTCCTGGCCACAGACAGCCAGGCCGACCTCATGGCAGGGCAGGCGCCACCTTACTCTGGCTGTTCTGCCCACTCTCTGTACCCTACATTAAAACCAATAGGATCATACCTTTTGATCATAGTGCCATAATTCTCTCTACCGCAATACCTGTTCTTTCCTCCAATGATCCATGCCTCATCGTCTCTATCTGGAGATATTGAGTTAAGAAACTTCTCATAATCTTTTCTACTCTTTCCCATCTTTGTCTTGATTTAAACAATAGTTAATAAAATAAGCAACCTGTTCATTTTCCCCTGTATTATCATAATCACCTAAAGTCATATCATCATAATCCAGCAGAACTATACGAAAATCGTTTTTTTTGACATACACCTCCGTTAAAAACATAGGAATCCCATTAATTTCTATTATCACCGGAAACTGATCATCAAAGTCAAACGTATTATTAGCTTCTCGCCATTCTTTAAATTTTAGCTTTATACTTCCACCGTTCTCCGCTAATGCCTCTTTGATGTACTTTAATCTTTTTGCATTCAGATCAACCTCTGCTTTTTCTATTTCTTTGTACAATTCATTCAGATCCATATTCCACTATATTTATGTTGTCAAATTTTTCTTTTATAACATCCAAGGCGCCACGCTCGTTTGTTACCATAACATACTTTCCTGGCTTCATTCCTTTATTCTACTTATTTTTAAATTGTTGTTCTCACAGTATTCCTTTATCCAACTATCCGTTAGATAACGATTAACTCTATCGTATTTCTTTTTCGGACCCTTGCTCCAGAATTTCCATTCGTTTGTAATATCGTTCCCATATTTATCAAACCAGTAGATATAATACACTACGTTACCGTATAAATCCACTCTTTTTCTTTCCTGTATGACTACCTCGTAAGGCATCTCCCTGTCTCTTTTCTCCATCTTTGTTCTCCTTTCTTGAATAAAAAAAAACGACACCTATCTTCACAGACCAGTGCCGGCAACTAACTCGCATGGAAACTACTTAACCTCAACTAATTCTACAGAGCTGTAGAATTTAGTGAAGCTACCAACAAATTCTCTTATATTTTTATATTCTTCTGGTCGTTTTCTGTTACCGTCTTTTATGTAATTTACCCACAGTCTATCCTCTATGCTCTTAATCGCATTCTCTATAGTAAATTCGTCGCTGACACACATTAAGCACGAAGACCCGGTTTTCTTATGCGGTTTATACACCCTTGAAAAAGACCATATTTTTATCCTGTCGTATATATATCCGTTGTTTGGATAAACGAACCCTATTCGACTGTCGCCTTCTTTAGCATAAAACACACCTGGCTCTTTCCCGCCTTTCTTATACACAATAAATCCTTTTTCTTTTAGGATCTTAACCACTTTATCTAATTTATTTTCTACGTTCATTTTCATGCAAGTATTTAAAAACGACCCTCATTATAGTTGCGAAGTTCTCTACCTTAACCCACTCATGAGCTACTGCTCTAAGTACAGACGTTTCATATGTTGGGACATTGTCTTCTTCAACCACCTTACAAGAAGCCAGAACTCCTTCAGTCGGCTTTAGTCCACGGTCATGCAGCTCGCAGAGACCGTCTGGCTGGCGGAATGCGCACCACCCGTCTTTCTCTGTTGGCTGGATCATCGCTATTGGTTTTTCTTTCACTGCAAGATACCCTACCATCCACATTGTTTCTTTTAACCTGTCAGCGTATCCGGCATCTATAATAGCCTCTATGTCTTTTGGCGTACCAATACAAGGGACCTTACACATGTTCTTGCATTTATCACATGTACAAGGTTGCTCCCATCTGTTATGATCTATGCCTACCAACTTCTTTATCCGTTCTACTTCCTCTTTCATACTTCTTTTGTTAGTTCATCATAATAAGCTTTCAGTTCCGGTGAAGCGTATTCCATAAATGCTTCAAACAAGTAGGGCACCTCTATTATCATATTCACATTACAACCTTCTGCCTGTGAAAGCAATTCAGGATCATTACTGTACAGACACGCAACATGAGCACCTATATTAAATACATGCAAATCTATCCTTACGTATTCTATACATGAAGACAATGCATTAAACAAATTCTTTACTTCATTCTTGTCAAAAAGTTCTACAAATTCTCTCAACCCCATCATTTTACTACCCTTTCTATGTGTTTAATTAATACTACCGCCATTCCATTGCCGGTTTTTATCGCACATTCCGATCCTTTTATCCATTCTACACACCCTATATACTTTTCCGTAGCATGAAATCCGGGATTGTATTTTCCAGATGTACTGAACTCTACCGTATCCCCTACCTTCAAATCATCAAAAGCAATAGACCATGTGGTCCAAATTCTATCATGTCTCCCAGGCTGAATAGCTCCGATTACGCCTTTTTTACGACCGTTTTTTATCGCCCTTAGTATTATCTTCCTATCACCTTCGATAAGGCTGCAAAAACGCCCGTAAAAGGTCAAATCAACCTGTTTTCCTCCTATTTCTTCTCTTATTTTTGTTATTCTGTTCATTTTCTGATTTTGTTTTATTTTTTTCTTTGTTTTTTCTATCTTCTATAGAAGATGATAATAACATTATCTTTTCTATGTTACTTTTTGATTGTAAAAAAGAATCGCATTTCATTACTACTACCACCTTCTTAAGTTCCCCATTATCGTATAGCGATACACGCATCATGTTTTGCGCCTCGTCCACTATCAGACCTGGAGTAGTCTTAGCCATTTTGCGTAGCTTATTATACTCCGGTCTTTCCATTTCCTCTGTTTATTACTCTATAGTATTTATCCTTATCCCCTTCTTTCAACTTCTCCAGATAGAAAATTCCATCATGTAAATGAGACAAACAAAACCTGTATCCGTATTTCTGTACTCTTCTTACATGATCTCGCAGTCTTATCTCTTCACTTTTGTCTTGTACTTTGATCTTAATACTGTCTCCTTCTTTGATTGTGTATAAAATAGTTTGAATCTCTTCTTTTTTCATCTTATAAAATATTTTAACGGCAGCACCTATACTCACGCACCACTACTGCCTTATGTTTAACAATTAAATACTTAACTCTTCAATGGTCAAGCCTTTTTCTTTTGCCCACTTTAGCATCGCGCATAATTCTGTTTCTGACTTATATTTCGGATCACGCCACGCCCATCCGAATTTATCCAGGACATGATGATATAATTCGTCGGCCTTTGCCGTGTAAATGTCTTTGAATAAATGCTCCGAACCTTCTGGCATAAGCATCTCTGTTGTTGCAAAATCGGAATACGACAAACATCCGTAAGCATATTCTGTTATTTCACTCCACGCTTCTCCGGCTTTAAATCCAAATTCTTTTACAAAAGCCAAAGTTAGATACATATTTAATAATATTGTTACATCATATCCGGAATCCGACTTTCTTTCTATTATTTCCTTTTCAAATTCCTTTAAATCTTCAGGTCCTAAAAAGATGTATCCTGATACCGATCGGTAATTAGCCTCCGCATACTTCTTGCATTTATCATCATTGACAATCTTACTAATGTTAGATAACATCTTTTGCCTCCATTCATCACAAAACTCTACCTCTACGTTCATCCAATCAGTACCATAATTATATTCTTTCGGATATCCGACCGATGTTACCTTTATACTATTCACGCCATATCCGTAAAGGCGTTCACTTACCTCATTCGCCCATTCCTGTACAAAAGGAATAAACTTATTGCAATAAGAATCAAAATCAAAATCTAATTCCTCCTCATATTCCGGCATCTCTTCATAATCTTGTTCAAAGAAATAGCGAGGATCTGCTATTGTTTCCCATTCTTTACAGGTACGATATTCACATCTATGTTATTATCTGTCATATTATTATTGTTTTATGTATTATACAAATACAAAGAGCGCATACCTTCACAGGCCGGCGCTCCTTTCAATAAAAATGAAAAAACTAACATTAACATAAAAATACGTTTTCTACTTCTTATGTTTTAATCTTTTAATAGCATCCTTTCTTGAGTATGCCATTACTTTAGTACCATTAATATCAAATTCTTTTTCTGTTCTGACAATCTTTTCTCTTCTATATGTAGATTGCATTCCTTTTCCCCTTTTAGTATTTAGCACAAAGGCATCATCTCCGCACATTGCAGCTAATATCATAGGGAGCAACAGACCTCTGTATTTCATATTTTTCCTCCGCAATTATTATATCTACCATATTCGTTTCTTCCATCATTCCGTATTTCAAAAATCATCTTCTTATGATCTTTGCCTGGTAACTTATCCTTAACAGCCGATATTACGCCCGCTATAGACGTGAATCCTGAATCTGTTATTGAACACAGTAACACACCTCTGTCTGCGCCGGTGCTTATCGCTGACGCCTTTACAATATCATTCTTGTATATTCTCATAATCTTTTGTTTTATTATCTACAAACTTATCTATATCGTCTCTTATTCTTTTTAGCACTCCGGCTATAATTTCCGGCATCTCTCCTTCGGTACGGTTCAGAGTTTCTATCACCCCATCAATCCTACCAATTTGACGCCATAAGAAATTGGCGTCTTTCGCATTAAATTCCCCCATCATGTCTTATTTTACAGTAAACAACTTGCTTTTTTAAGCACCAGTCTTGCGATTCTGAGAGTGAACACCGTTCGGAGTTGTTAAAAAATATACAATCTTTGCAGAACATAAGAGGATCTTCATCGTCACCAACTACTTTGACATCATACTCTATGCCATACAATTTTAATCTAAATACATCTCCTGCTTTTTTAGAAGACAAATCCATATCCGGACCGAATGTTATTACTTCCATATGATTATGATTTATTGTTTGTGAGATTCCTGGAATCGAACCAGAACCGGCACATACGCACCGGCACGCCGCGTCATCCCTCTATGATACAGAAATAGGCATGTCTATCCTCACGAACCGACATGCCAAAACCCAAAACTTAATTTGATGAATAAAATAGATTAACAAAAATATTATTCTAATTCTTTTATAATGTCTTTTACGATATTTAGCCTCACCTCCCTCGTTTCTGGACTAATACAGCCAAACCATCCATACATACCCCATTTTCCTTCTGGTTCTGTAGCCATACTTTTCTTTTTCTCCAATTCCGGGAAATATGTTCTCACCAGTTCATATAAAGGCATCCCATAAAAAGTTCCGGAATTTTTAGGAGTTACAAAAAATTTAAATACTGCATGTTTCAATGCAACGCATATATATTCTCCAGTACGTAATTCTTCGATTTTCCTATATGCTTCTTTCCAAATAAATAATCGCTCTTCTTTTGTAAACATATCCTTCTTTATTTTTGTGGTATTATTTGACTGTATGCAGACTTTTCCATGTACACAATACTATGCTCCTGTCCAAGTATTTTCTTTGCTGCCTCTTTCTTTATCGCACAATATCTCCCTGTACGATACGGATTCTTTTGATCTGATCCATCCTCGACTTCGATAATAAAACAGCCTCCGTCATCTATTATCTTTTTGCAATTGTCACATACTCCGCCCGTGCATATATGATGCGGTGCCTGCCCTTTGATATTATTCCCTAATAAAGCAATCCCCATCTCTTCGCCACATATCATGCAGACTTCTATAGACGGATTCAATCCGTGTTCTGGATGCAATTTAATGCCATCTTTCATTTTCTTTCCTCCTTTGTTTTTAATGTTGTGTGAGATCGCCGGAATCGAACCGACCTACCGCACCATGAATCCCATAAAGCAAGTGCTCCGATCTTCGCAGACGGGAGCACTTTGTCTAAAGCATAAGAAAATTAATGAAGAAATTTTTCTCACTTACGCCATAGCATCTAAAATAGCTATCAGCACTATTTCTATGACAAACATAATAGAAAATATCTTAAATGCCTTTTTCATATCGCTATCTCCTCCTTTTTATTTTTACGTTCCACAATAAACTGTCCCGGCTCTGCTCCGACCTACGGTCACACTCACAACCGCAGGCCTTAGCCCAAGGCGCCGCCTACTTCCCCTCTATGGCAGCCTGTTCGTACCTACAAAACCAATCCCCATCTACACAACTATCACTACCCCATAATAAACATGTATCCCCATAACAATTACTGAAAATACAACCCTCACAATCATAACCACTATAGTCTGTACAAGCAACCACCTTAGCATATACTATACCATCACTACCTTCCATTCCTCTTATCCCAAAAATAGAACCTTCTACCTCCTTACTCAAATCTAAATCGGGTGCAAAATCATATACGTTCATACCATCCATATTTTAATTGTTAAACATTCCGATTACCACTAATCTATAGAATATAGTTTTCAACTCTCAACCTATTGAATTTTGTAGAATAAACTCACATTTTGCTGTTTTAAAGCACTGTAATCCTTAATTTTGTGGGAAAACCCTACATAATGTTGTTTTAAAACGCTTATCTATTGAATTTTGTTGGTAGGGAGTGCCCTCCCTCTCCCCCTCTCCAACCCCGGCTGATCCTCCGGCTTTCCGCATAGAACCCACGCCCTACCGCCTCACTACCGGCATACGGAGAGCGCTACAAGCTTATACTCTGGCATGGAGTATGGGGGATTTGGAGATAATATCATTCCATAGAGAGAATAGAGAGCCTTCAGCCCACGCCCTACCGTCTGCTCCTCCTATCAAAATAGATATTTAAGCCTATAATCAAAGCCAATAAAGAAAAGCAAAAGACCATTACAATATTATACTGATCCGGTCCGTACTCCAACATAGAGCGAATACCAACCGACAGAAAATACAAGTCAGCTACTAATAAAAACCACCACATAAAATAAAAAAAAATACAATAAGTATGTCCGAAAATACGGGGATTATAAAACCTAACTAATTGATAATCAAGCATACCTCATTTTTAAGAAAAATACAATAAGCCTAATTTTCAATCTATAGAGACGAAAAAGGCGGAATCCGGAACCCTATTTTTGGGTCAGAAAACCGCCTCAAGTTTCGTTTTAGACCAATTTTAACGACATGATATAGACAAAATACCGGCATTATATCCGAACGCTCCTATTTTTGTTTCGTTTTAGACCAATATTGTCCACATTCGCCGTTCACTCTCAGAATATCATACCCGTAAATAGAAAGAGTAGGATACAAAAATAGGGCTGCTCCGATATTCGAAAAAACCCTACTCCTATTTAAATACTGTTTATATTTTCCTTGACGTATGTTCGTGATGTATGAACTTTACGCTTGCATTTATCCTTTCCTGTATCGGCATGATACGCTTCTTTGAGATCACGATACAACATAAATTCCCGATACGCTCTTTTCCGCTTTTCTTTAGCTTCTTTCCTGGACAGACCGCGAACGTCTACCATGTGAGATTTAAATTTCCTTTCCATTTTCTTTATGCTTTAATTATGATTAACCCCAGCGGTTAAGTGCTTCAATATAGAAACCTTCCGCCTCTTTGTACTCACTTTCGCTTAGTGCTTCAACCGTCTCGATATAGTTACGCAATGTTATTTTTACGCAACTGTTTTTAGATTTATTGAACGCTTCAGTTAAAGCGTTGATCATTGCTTTCTTTCCCATGTTATTATATTGTTTATAATTTAGAGGTTGCTCCGGAATCGAACCGAACACGCATTCCTATTCTATACGAATTTTATGCTACAACCAACAGCCCGTAATTAGTACGTAGTTCTTGTGTACAGGCCCGTACTATGTTGTTATTATATTTTCCGTCTGCTACACAACTTAGCCACAAATAAAGGCGATTGTGTCCTTGCGTTTTGATACAACATGTTCCTACATGTTAGGCTACATGTTTATACCCTGTAATTTAATCTACAGCCTTGTCCTATTTTACGTGCAGGCAAGTAAGGCACGTTTCGGTCTGGAGATAAACCGCGTACAACGGTATGTTTTCCAAACTGTACTAACATACCTAACATAACTACATTTATCCAATGTAGTACATGCAGTAATACCAGCCCTTTAATTGCCAACGGCAAGGGCAAAGGTATATCTATCTCCAATATGTAAAATAACTCTCTGTTTTGTCAGCTTCAGTAGAGTATAGAGAAAATTTAACAAAGGTATCACCCACTTTAGGCAACATTTGGCTACACACGGCAACCAGCCGTTTTTTGTCCTTTGCGAGTGCTGCAACCTTTACGGCGTATTCCGCCGGTATTTCCAAGGCCTTGCAAATAGCCTTGAGATCAGCTCCATTAGCAAATAGAGCGTTGTACAATTTAATAGCGCCAACTAAATTTGCAGCATTTTCTTTGATAACAGCGTTTTGCAGCTTGTTTACATTCTTTTTTGTAATCATAATCCAATATATTTTAATTGTTAAACAAATGATATTCAATTTAATGACCCACAACGCAGGCAATTACAAATACATATATAGTTCACCCAACGGGTACACTATATAGGTTCACTATGTTAACTCGTAATCTCTCTCGATCACGACGCAAATATACAACATTTATTGTTACTACAAATATATATGCTATCTTTTTATTGTTAACTTGTATTAATTTCGATTCTATTATATGATTATCAGCAAGTTATAAAACGAACGAGAGTAGTATTATACGCGTACATTAATATGTAGAATATATGCTTATTTAAGTGGCTTATAATCAATAGGTTATAATAACACATTGATTATCAATAATTTAAATAAGTGATTGATAATCAGCGAGTTTTTAGGTTTGAGGTAAAAACGCGTTTCCGGTTTTCCAGCGAAGGGGGTGTGGGGAAGAAAACGCGTTTCGGGGGCGGGAGGTTCGTGATAGGTACCCCCTCTCTCCCATCACATAAACCTCTTTCTCATATCTCTCCCATCACATAAACATTTCACCATTCCTCTCCCTCATCACATATTCCTCTCCCTCATCACATAAAAATATGGGGAACCTATCCAAAGTTCCCCATACTTATTTTACGACGGTAATTATTTACTTTCCCATATTAATTTATCTCGTACTTTTCCTTTCTTTACTTCTTCACACTTTCCTGCCACCCATCCAACGAGGTAGCAGAAAGGTTCTGATTTCATTACTTTTTCTCCTAAGAAATCAAATGCGTTGAGAGACACATGGGCTGCCTCGTGTGAGACTGTGTTAAAATCAATAACGTTCTTATTAATAAACCATATCAAAAATCCTGTGCAAGGATCTGATTTGCATCCTCCATATGGTACGGTTATGGTTGCGCCCATACTATTATCTATGTAACTAAAATCGTTATTGAAACACTCTACCATACCAGAAACATCTTTACCTACATATATCCACAGATTAAAGGGATAGACTTCTGGGGTAAATTGATACAGTTCGCACTTCATTGTGATATAAGTTTATGTTTTTCTATAAATTCCCTGAATTTGATATCCGTGACATCAAGCACAAACCCAGCAGCACCAGCATGTCCTCCACCACCGAATCTCTTACTTACTTCACAGCAATCCGCGCTGTCTTCCACGCATTCATAAAGAGAGAACCTAACCTTACCACCTGGCATGATACAAAATGGCATAAGGGCTTTAATTTTTCTACCGTCTAACCAGTCTCGTGTAAGAGAATCAAATACTTTGGAACTAAATTCTGTAGTATTCATCGCCACGACCTTAACCTCGTCTACGTAAGCTTCGAACGAGCACGCACTTACCTCTTGTTCGTTTTTGCCGGCCATGTAGTTAATTATAGCACGTCCTTCTTTAGCGAGATCATAGAAAATTAAATCCACCTCATTGTCCTTCATATTTTCTTTAAAATGGTCATACAAATACGACAATGCTATTAACACATTGAGTCTTATTTTTGATCTCAAGGCATACTGGACGGCTACTACCGTATCCCAGCCTAAACCGGATTCTTTATTCCAAACATCGTAGTCTGATAAGCACCTGACTATCGCCGGCACCTTCCCCATAAGCAGGTCCGAGGCCAGTGCGCACGCACCGGTACCGACTCTCCTCAACCCTGGAACTACGAACCCCCATGTCTTACTATCTTCGATAATTCCCTTGTGATGATCTATCCACATCAGGCTCTTTCCTTCATCAAGCCACTTTTTGAAAACCGTTTTAGAATCGGCTCCGAAAGACACGTCAAGAACATAAACAGCATCTAAGTCACGCACTTGGTCAACAACTTTCTTAACATCATCTTCATACGAATACGGGATATAAACAACATCCTTGTTTTTACCGTGTTCATACATAGTTGCTATGGCTGCCGACACAACGCCATCTAAATCCGATTTATGATAAACTATCGCCGTTTTCTTTACCTTCATAATATAAACTTGTATATTTGATACTACCATCTTTTAATGTTTCTATTTTTATAACATCACTATATGAATTAAAATTCTGATCTTTATCAATCCTTATATTCAGCACATCATCTACGGTTGCAGTTTTTCCATCATCGGTTTCAATCTTATAAAAATCTTTTAAAGTGATTTTTATATTAAGATCAACTCCATAAGGATTTTCAAGGATATATATATGATCGTTGTTGAGAATAACTATTCCTTCACTTGTATGTTCTTTGGACAACACATAATTCAAATCAAGATCTTTACCAACAAACGTGATAACATCCATATATTCAACGCCGGCCTTCTCAGCGCATACCTTATCCGAATCACATAACTGCTCTGGCAGACCACTGGCGTTTCCTACCATCAGCGTCATTTTCATAATATCTTCATATGTTACGCTATCCATCATCAACCTGCAAGCACCAAGTGCCTTATACACCATACCGGGATTAGGCTTCATCATCGGATCATGTTCATCAATTGAAAAACACTCATAATGACCATACACTACGTCTCTTATACCTCTTTTCACTGCAAGATCATGAACGCATCTAAGGACATAATTTATCTTCGCATCAATATCCTCATCGGAAACAAACCCGACACCCACATCGCATTGGTTGCTTATTATACCAAAGTACTTAACGCCATTTTGCTCCATAAGATCAAGTGCCCTATTCACGACATCTTGCTTAATCTTCATATCAGTAAGATCTTTTGCATAAAGACCTCCAGATGCGGTTTCGACCAACGTCCCGTCAAAATCGAATAGCAGTATTCTTTTGTTTTTGATATCTACATCGTTCATAATTTTTCACTCCTACTCTTTTTTATCACCCTAAGCTGAAGACGGAATAGATTACTGTCTTCTTTTATAATATCATACACAGCATAAGAATTTTCTCCTATATCCCATCCAAGATAATCGAGCAGGTCTTTTAAGTAAACTCTCTTGTATTTTACACCAAGGTTATTTACCTTAAACGATCTCTCGTCTTCAACATCAGAAGCAGCCAGATAAAAGACCGTATTTTCAACTCCTTCAAATATCTTCCCTTCTTCTAAGCCGATAACAACCGCATCCGTTACCCCCATCCAATTCAAATTATCTACAGAGATAGTCATTATCTTACTTTTGCTGATTGACAACTTCCGGATCTTGCTTTCTTTAGTTTTAGATCCTAAAAAATCCTTACTGTTAAAAAAATCTACTTTCATGGCTATAATATTTTATATTGATGTTGCAAACATACATAATAATATCAACAATACTATTTAAAAACAGTTAAAATATGATATTATAATGCTGGTAATTTTTTAAACTGCTCCGGACTTACTTCGGATATGGTTCCACGAAAAGCGAGACGCGAACCGTAGTATGGATACATGCTTGAGGCATCGTAAAACGCATCCACAAACGCCACACCGTCATACGAATACGAGTCGTAAGCGGAGCGCGCCAAAACAAGGTTGACGTCCGATGATTGATCATAGTGATCTGAATAATGTGTCGTTTCGCTGCCACCTACATTCGTTGGTACCATATCGAAAAAAGGACCGTTTTCGGCTGCGATGTTCGTTATCCAGCCGTCGGAAGTCGCGGCGTTCACGTTGCGAGTCGAACCGTCAGGATCGGTTATTTTCCAAACTCGGTTATTGATTTCCACACCGTCCACCCATTCGAAGATACCGCCGAAAACACCTTCCAAGCCTAAGCCTGAAACGTATTTAGAGTTTTCGTTTTTGGTATCCACATTACCGATCTCGTTACTGCTGCCAGTTGTTGTAGCCGGATCAGAGATTGCTCCACCGGTTCCTAATACAGCTTGCGTGTTTCGTGTTTTGTACTTAGCATACAACATCATAGCAATCACGCAATGTTGTTGGAAATCTATCACCTGGTATCCGGTACCACGTGCTTTTGCGTAACTTCTGAAATCAGATAATGATACGTTAGTCGTAGGAGTAACATCACTCCAGCTATATAATCTATTCAAAGATACATATCCTTTATATGCTCCAACAAGAGATTCCGGGACATGGATGTAAGTGCCATCGATATTATGATCAGCAAAATGATAAAGAAATCTATTATCATCCACCTTATACCATTTATACCAAAATTCTAAGAAAACGACCATCACATCACCTTCTTGTCCGGTAAGAACAGCCCTACTGCCATCAAGATATAAGTTGCTGTCATTATTTCCCAATCTACATACAAAAACCTCTCTTCCTCCCGCAGCGCTCTTGCAAAGAACTCTATAAAAGCCACTGGTAATCAAACGATATAAAAAATCACTGTCTTCGCTTATTGTTATATTAGCCGGATCTGATACAGATTTATCAAAAACTATAAAATTATCAGTAGGTAAATACCCCCCCTATTTTGTTAAAAAATCTTCTTCTCATAATTGTCTTATTTTGGGATAAAGATAGTTTTAATTTATGAAGATCAATAATAAGATTTCCGTATAATAAAACGATATTTGTCAAGATATTAATTAACTAAAAAAATCATTCATATCATGGCAGAAATGAAAATAGGTTTTGTAACCTTCAATCCGGGATCAGGTGATGGTGATCAGGCGGTTACCGTATCAGGTGAAAAATACGAAGGTCGTGTACAACGCACGCAACAAGTAGAATTTGGTGCCGAATCAGGGGGTGTTAAGAAAAGTGCTACCATCAACCAATCTCCGGTAGCTGAGTTCGTAAAAATAGATCCTACTGCATCTGTAGGGAAAGAAGGTGGTACTGTAACAATCAACGGTACAAGTAACTCAACTAAATTAACGTTCTCCTTAACTCCGGACAAAACTCATCCTCTGACGTTAGAAATACCTGCCTCCTATCAGGCGGCAGGCAAGGCTACCAACAATGGCGCTGTTATTGCCGACGACCCTGGTGCAACAGGAGCCTTTGCTTTCAGTATCGTATTCTCCGATATTGCTGCGAACACTGATGTAAACGATCTGGTAAATACTCTTAAGGTGACGGCCGCCGGTGGTAAGACAGCTAATACGGTTATTACCCAGACAGCA
>PPYF01670363.1_pt1 | contig 68474 bp, 66 predicted proteins | sample 1559871 | NCBI WGS metagenome assembly PPYF01 (sample SAMN08240021, study PRJNA423297) | Human gut metagenome, whole genome shotgun sequencing project.
CCCCCCCATTCAGTTTTTAAACCATCCTCAGAAGGCGTTATATGTCTTTTGGCGGTGTTCCACAAACGATTTTCAGGAGCGCATGGATCAAGATCAAAACTCCCTAAAGCGTCCACTATCCATTTGGGAGTGTACCACTCATCCGTTGTCTGCTTACTTCGTTCAAAACTCGTATTCATAATGTTTACTTGGTAAATTTTAATATTCCTTTCCGTGTTTATTTTCCCTACCTTCGTTGTAATACATCTTTTGCTCAATATGCCACAGTAAGTTAATTTTGAGAATTTCGGATAATCTTCGTATCTGGTGAAGAGCATAGTTAATCTGTTCTTCCTGAGAATATTTGTAGTTCACCAAATCTTTTACGATAGCATATATATTTTCTGTAAAACTTTTCTTAGGAGTAACTACGTGTTGCAAACAGAATCTATTTAAATTCAGATTATTTGCTCCGGCAATATCCAGTAATCGAATAGCAGCATCCGCTAATTCATCTTCTACTGTATCTTTCACATACTCTTCAAAGTTTTCTCTGAAATACTTGTTTTCATGGTGGAAAGTACGATCATCGAATATTGTTTCTTTTCTGTTGGCTGGTACTCTTGCAAACTTATTTCTTCTATGGGCGTTCACAGCTTCCATAAGCTCCGAAATAACCAGGCAAAGAAAGTGCTTATCGCTTGGTCTGCCTTCCCAAAATCCATGTTTTACTGCGTTGGAATGGGCTTTGTCTTTTAACTCGTTCCAATTTATCTCACTCATTTTCTATAACTCTTGTTTTGGTAATAAATACGTTCAAACATTTCTTCCATCCGATCAGCTATTCTTATACCGTAACGTTCCCCAAAATCGGAATCTTTGAGATTGGAAGTTGCGATAGTGAATAACTGTCTGTCATATCTTGCATAAAGCAGTTCTACTACTGGCGAGAACTCATTACCCCAACTTTTTACACTTGCTGGCTCAGTTCCTATATCATCAATAAAAAGCAGTTCTTGATTTTTGAGCTTATTGAAGTACATAGGATCATTAGCCACATTCTTTGCCAAATCCAAAGCTGAAACCCGGAATACACCTTTTCGCTCACTGGATATGGAGCTATTGTGTAGAATACCGATAAGGTTACAAATTGCCTTGCCTAAAGTAGATTTGCCGGATCCCACTATTCCATATAGCAGCAATCCTACTTTATAATCGCCAGTAAGCCATTTTGCAGCCTTTTCTATTTTCTCCAGTGTTTCCTTATCTTCCTGAAACGGAATACGCCTTTTGCGCACCTCATGCTGATAGCACATAAGCAGCATTTCCTGAACCGTTTCCTTAGAATATCCTTCTATTCTAAATCGTGTTTCTGTAGTCGTTTCCAGTTGCCGATCCAGGATCTTTTGAAGCTGATTCTTTATGTTTATATCCATACTTTTGTATTTCTTCGTTATATCTATTTACTACCCAGTTTAGTATGGCTCTATAGTCAGAACTATACTTTTTCCCTTTTGATCCTTTATAGTTATCAAGTATTTCAATCATCCGTTTGGCTCCTTCCTCAGAATATTCAGCGCATAACTTAGCGTATTCATCCCTTGTTAGTGTTACGAACTCAGCATACTTGTATTTTTTTGCCTTCTCAGCCTTTTTTTGCTGCTCTGGCGTTAAAGGTGGTGGGCTTTCTTGTGGAAACAGTAAAACTTCCTGTTGCGGTTGTTGGGGCTGCTCTTGTAGGATCGTTTCTGCTTCTGCTTTTGGAATGAAAACCCTTGCCTTAGTGATCTCACCCCCTTTCTTACCTGCCAGCCTTCTTTTCTCACTTATCAGGTTGTCTTTTACCATACGCCTACTATAAATAGCTCCATCTTCCCGAACTTCACACACCTTGTTTTCTATCAAAGAATCTACCCATTTAGAAGATCCTGAGCAATCCGTACCTATGATACGGGCTATATCTTCTTTTGTACAAGGCTGTCCGTTTGGCATAACCATAACACCACGTTCTACACTTTCCCACATATAGCATAACATATCCATCCACAAGCCCCTAACGTCTGGTGGAAGTACCCTTAATTCAGGACACCTCAACCAATCGCCAACATAGAAAGGCATAGGAGTTTCTTGTTTTCTTGCCATAGAGAGAATTTTTAAGGAAGCCGGGATAATTCCCAGCTTTCCTATAATCATGTTTGAACGGTTACACTTCCAGAATTGCAATATCGGGGGCAATATCCTTGATCTTATCCAGCACCTCATCAATACACTTATCTCTGTAACTTTCCATCACTTCATTTGCTCCTGGCGAAACAAGTTGCAAAAACACTTCTCCATTTGTCAGATAATGATCGAACTCAATTTCGATGGGCTGTTTTGCAGTTCCCTTGAAGATAGCCATGTTTACGGTAAAGCTCTTCGGTAAATTACTTTCTACCTGGCAACGGTAAACATCAGCAACGGAACCAGAAGGATCTCTTTGTTTCTCAATCTCTGCCTTTGCTTTTGCATTGAAGTTTTTGAGATTGGAAACAAGTACCATGCACTTTTCTTTATCTTCAAACAAACCACGATTCAGACGCAAGAATTGTCCTAATTTGGCAGGGATCCACCCCTTTTCACCATCATTAATACCGAACTTCTCAAATGTTTCAGATACTTCAACCGTACCAGTGAACGTGTTTTTATTGTAATAATCATCTTCGTTTACAGTGAGCTGAATTGTCATTTTCTCACGATTCACAACGACATTTGCACGTTTCTGATCTACAGTGTCTATTCGCTTGGAAAGCCATTCATACGGAGTGGAGATAGTGCCGGAAACACTGATCTTTTCCGGGGCTTTGGTTGCAAGCGGTTGTTGTGCTTGCGCTGCGTCACCAAGTCTATAAACTACTTCAATAGGTTTCTCTCCAGTGTAATGTTCGATGTTAATGTTCAAACCTTTGTTTTTTTCTTCCATAATGTTTTAAAAATTAAGATGTTAATAAATTAATTATCTGTGCCAGTCAAGCGCACTGCCATTTGAATTGTTTTCTGCCTTTCTTCCGGCTTCATAGGTCTTTCCTCCAGCAAATAACCGTCTGGCGTATAGTAACCTACTCTTCCTTCGTCTTGATCTATGAACTTGTAGCACTCACCTTTAATGTACTCACCGCCTTTTCTCAAATCATCAAGCATTTTTCCGATCCGTTCTTGCAGTGGCTTCATTTTCCCTTTGAAGTCAGCTTTAACTACATCAAAATTCTCTGTCAGCTCTTGCATCTGTATCTGAACTTCTACAAGGTTAGCCCGAAGCTCATTAGTTTCTTCCTGAGAGAACTTTGAGAGATAACTTTTCTCTACGACTTCATCGCAGCTATCACGTAAAATTTGCGCTCTTTGCTCCACTGGAGTATCTGCCAACATTGTATCTTTCATTGCAAAATAAGTTTGATTATTAATGAATTGAAGTCTATTTGAAAGTGGTACTTATTCAAGAGAACAAACAGTAAGATTGCGATTCCTAATATGTTATCTATAATTCTCCATGTAAACCACTTCTTAGGGATAAGGCTTAAAACAATCAATGCAAGAAAACCTATCCATTGAGAGCTTATTAAACCTATGAAGCACAATATAAGGTAGATCCAGTTGCACATTCTCCAAACAGCGAAAACCGGGCTTATCTCAGTGAGATCGTTTTTGTCCTTATACTTTTCCACAGCAGCGAAAACTTTTTTGCAAGCTGCCAAATTCAGCACTTCAAAGAAAAGGCAGAAGGCTATCAGTATATAAAATATTGTTGTCATTCTTGCACCTTCTTTACATTAAACATCAAATAATCAAACCACAATTCAATGAATTGCTGCCCGAAATACTTTGCTTTCTCTCTTGATTCTTGCCAAAGCCGAGAGCCGACATACGCATTCTTACTCCAGCAGAACGCAAAGCCTTCTCATCAATAGGGGAACACTTTAAAGCAGCACACGCATCCTCATAACTTCGGATTGTCGTGTAATCATCAAGGGTAGGGGTTGGTTTCTTTTCACCTTTGCAGAACAAGGCTACCAACACGTTTTTCACTTCTTCACTTTTAGCAACGTCTAAAGCTGCCTTTACTTCAATCTCAGTAATTTCAATTACTTTCATCTTTTAAAGATTTTAATCGTTTGACAATTTTGTTAGTTAATCGTATCGCATTATCCACTCTGGTACTTCTACCTTCGTGTGGGATATTTTCTATTAGCACTGGAATAAGCCGGATAAGCTCATTTACCAAGTGATTGGGTATTTTCTTCATCGGCTTTCCTCCAGTTAGGATCGGGATCAGGTATTTCTATATTCAAGTATTCCAACGCATACTCTCTGAGCTTCTCGCAATATGTTGAGAATGTTAATGTGTCCATTGTTGCAGTTGATCCGGGAAATTCTATAATCTCACCCGTATGTTTGTTTACTACTTTGTCTTTAGTCATTTGAGCCTTAAAAAACTCGTGTACTTGTTCCACGCTTGTAAACTCCCATCCGGCATTAAGCAACCCATCTAACAGCATTGGATAGATACACCCCCATAGCCAGCCGTTTTGATCGTTGGAACGTGGCTTCCTAACCTTTTTCACTATTACCTGGTAAATCCCATCTACCGAATGAGAAAACAAGTCGTATAACGGTCTAAGGTTGAATAGCCCACCCTTCTTTTCTATCAAAACTTTATTTGTCATATAGCTGTAGCTGTTTTTCTAAACTCTTTCTAACTGCGTGTATAGCTCCTTCTCTACCTTCAAGGCTTCTCAGGTAATCTTCCAGCTCCTTACGTGTTTCTGCGATATAGTAGCCTTCACTTGTGGCGATCAGCCCAATCACCATACCCGAAAGTCTAATATGGTTGATAATCTTTCTTATTCGTGGACTATCAATTTTACACCATAAGACTTTAAAGCCGAACACATCGCTTTATTTGTAATCGCTTTATATTTACCTACCTTACCGTGAAGCCCTTGTACTATGAGAGGCAGAATAACTTTGTCCTCATAATCGGTTAGAGGTTTTGTTTGCTCTGAAAATCCTTGTATCATACCTAAAAATTGTTTAAGGTTATACTCAAACCTGGTTTAGCAGCATAAACCGCCTTTCCAGTAATTTTTTGCACCTCAGATACAAATAAATGCTCATCGCTGTTATTAGATGAGAGGTGTAAAAGAACTATGTTTGCAACGTTGCTCAAATCGTTTTCTTTTAGAGCTTGTTTGCAACTTTCCAGCTCCATGTGAGAAACCATTAATCTGTTTCTTTGTGTAGGAAGGACACGCCCGGCATTAATGCTTTCTATCAGTTTTGTATCAGAGTAATTACATTCAATCAGTATATGATTCAATCCAGAAAAAGTATATCCAGACTGGCAACTATCCGTTAAAAACATAATACTACCACAATCCGGGTGCTTAATGAAATAGCCAACACAAGGTACATCATGGAAAGCAGGGAAGGGGATCACCCGAAAACCACCAAGCAGATAGCCCGATCCTATTTTAATGGCTTTTACTCTGGAACCTTTCAATTCCTTGCTTTCTATCACTTCTGGAAGAGCCAATACATGAAAGCCACAATCTACCATTGCCTTAGCATATTTAGCATGATCGTTATGCTGATGAGTTATTAAGCAGCCTACGACTTTGCGAATATTGAAATCCAAAGCCTTTTTTACGTCTATGAAACGTATTCCAGCCTCGATAATCAAAGCCTCATTGCCGTTATCCAGTATGTAGCAATTACCACTGGACGAGCTGCCCAAAACTCTTAATTCCATTCCCATTAGAAACCTGGCTTATTTTCATTGGAAGCCGTTGCAGTATTGGCACTGGTATTAGAAACTTCCTCAAAGCTAACATCTGATACATCAAAACGTTGTGTTCCCATTGTGGGCATAGCGTCTGTATGCTCTTCCGCACCCTCAACATCATTTTCAAATGCTTGTTGCATTTCTATAGAGAGATAGCCGTATTTACTAAGTAAATTTCTGATAACGGTTTTGATAGCCATCCCATGAAAATTACCGAGCCATCCAACGGTTTTACTGTCTGCCGAGAAAGGCAGTTCGGCAAGTTTCATAAGGCTTTCTACGGTTGTTTCCTTCTTTAACCCTTTGGAGTAGCGTTTGGCGTGGGTAGCCATTTGTTCAACAGTCATGTACAACGTCTTAGAGAAGCCGTTAAGCAATTCAAAATAGCAGAAGTAACCTATGATCTTATCAGACTTCTTTTCTCCGTCAAAAGCGATCTCGCCAGTAAGTTTGTTCACTTTACGAACTTCACCATCAAAAACGACATCTGCGTTAATGGTACGGTATTGGTTGGATCTTTCCGCAAGCTGAATATAACCCTTGTACCCCAGTTGAAACGTTGGCTCCATAACCTTGATATACTTTTGGATAGGCTTACCGTCTGAGCCTATTTTGGGCTTACCTTTTTCGTCCAAATCATCTACTTTTTTGCTATTATTGAAGGGGATAATGAAAGCGTACCCCAAAGCCTTATTGATTGGCAACTTCAAAACAGCAGCTTTCAGACATTCCGCTACAACCGCTTTCGGCTCGCATAATTGTAAATTTGAATCCGAGTTGTATAGATCAATAATGGAAGCAACAAATGTGGAAGCATTCTTAGAAAGCGCATTTTTAAATTGTTCCATTACAGAAGGAGCGTTAAGCATAGTTTTCAGCACATCTATTTTTTTTGTTTACATCGGCAAACGGCACACCATCTACAGAGCAAAAACAGGTTATAGCCTCATTCCCATTCAACTTTTCGCTAATAAACGAAAACTTAACCAAAGAGAACATTCCGTTAATACGTTCCATCAACTTGTTGTCTTTTTCTTTCTGGAAGTCTTGTACCAAAAACTCCAAACGTTCTTGTTCTGCCAGAGCTTCATTGTTTTTATCTCTTCTATCCTCCAGATCCTCAATAACTTTATTGGAACGTTCTATAGTATCACGTTTACCCAGCTTCTTATTCAGCTCATCTATAGCCTCAGAAAGAGTAGCCTTAGCTTCTTTCAACTCTGTTGTGTCTATAGGTTTGGCTTCTGCCTTTAACTGGTTTTCAAGATCTACGATTTCATTACTGAGAGAAAGCCAGGTAGGATCGGAAAGAATGATCTTTTGTGTATCTTGTTCTTCCGGCATATTCCCTTTACATTCATTGATATTATGCACCAATATTTCTTTCTCGTTACTCAACTGAGTTATAGCAGCTTGAATAATTGAACACTGCTTTTTAAGCTCTTCAACTTTTGCAGCTTTTTCCTTGCCTTCATTTTGCACTGCTTTCAGTCGGTTTGCCTTGTTGAGATTAAAGTTGTCCTGTAATTCTTGTTGCTTGGCTTGAATATCTTCTACCTCCAACTCTCTTTTACAAGTCGGGCAAATAAAAGCCCCTTCCGGGTACTGTAACGTTTCCGCATCTATGGCATAGAACTTACCTCTCAATACTTCCAAATCATTATTTAGAGCTTCGATAGTAGCTTTGATACGAGAATGATCCTCTTGTTTACGGGATATTTCAGCATCCTTGCTTTTAACTTGATATTCCAGCTTTGAAATATTATCCAGTACGTCATGGTAGGATTTATTGGCATTTTGTCTTATCTCATTTTCTCTTTGCGACTTGGCAAGTTTTTTGTTCCCGATTTGCTTTTGCAACTCAGATTTGGCTTTGAACTCTGCTTCTATCTGTTTGCTTTTATCGGCTAACTGGCTATCAATATCTTTAATTTTCTCTTTTTTGTCGGCTATTTCCTTCTCCAAAACCGCCCAGTCCTCACTTTCAGGCATTGCATCACGTACCGAATCAATTCTACCAGGAATACCCTTTAACTCATCTTTGATAGCTGATTTCTTAGAGGCTATTTCTTTTGCTAATTGCTCTAAGGTTCTGCCTGAAATAAGACTAATCAGCTCTTGAAACTTTGGATTGATATTGGCTACTTCCTCATTCGTAACGTTACCAGCCATTTCAAGCAACATAGCTTTCTGATCTTGCGCCTTCATGGTCGGGAAATATAACGGGTCAGTAATCATTCTAAAAACATCTTCCGGCAAGATCGCTGCTACTTCCGCATCATACTCCTTTTTCGTTTTGAGTTTTACACCATTCAAATAAAACTCTGTAGCATGGTTTTGAAGGACACCAGCGTTTACACCACTTCCCCATTTTTCAACATAGTTACGTTGCAGTTCAACATCTCTACCATTGATAGACAATACACCAGTTACGCTATGTACAAGGTGTAAGATTGGTTTTCCATCTTCTCCCAACGTTTTAATGTTAAAGTTGGTATCAGCCCTATTCGTGCTGTCCTTCCCAAATAACAGCCACAAGAACGCATCTTGAAGCGTTGTCTTTCCTGTGCCATTTCCACCACAGATAAAGGTATTTTTATCTGTAAACTCTACTGTTAGATCTTGAATTTTCTTGAAATTCTTTAGGATCAATTTCTTTAAGAATACTTCTTTCATAATTTGTTTATATAAGTGTCTATTTTCTCTGTCTTTTCGATAGTTAATAATTCAGCTCTGGAGTATAGTATTTTGGAGCGTTTCTCTGCCCCATTCCTTGTAGGGTGTACAAGTTGCTGGCGTACCCACCGTTTTACACGAGCCTCACCGAATGATTTATAAGCCTCCCTTTGGGAAATAAGATCTTTTGCCGGAAATACCATTTTTGCGTAATTGGCAGCTCCAAGCTCAGCCATATCTTTACAGAGATTTTTAAGCTCGTATAGCTCCAGTACAATACCCATTATCTACATTTCCTTTTCCGTAATCTTTTAGCCCTCAACATTTTTCTGAAATAGTGCTGTACGCTTTCTGTATTGTACTGGTTATCTGTATAAAGTACATAGAACATCAGGAAGCACATAGCCGTAAATAGAAGTTGGTGCGAAGCTGAGAACGCAATAGCACATACCAGGCAAGTAACCCCTAAAGCACCGAATATGGAGCAACCAACCAAATTTAAAAACGTGTCCGAACTCATATTAATGTTGCATTATTGTTATTTGAATAAGTTGTTTTGCATAGCATACCGCATAAACTCAGGGAACGAGTGTACACCGACTTTTCTAAAACTGTTTTTTCGGTGATTATTAACGGTATTCAAAGAGATAAATAATTTGTCTGCTATTTCTGAATCTGATTTGCCTTCATAAAGCAGCCTCATCACTTCAAGCTGTCTATCCGATAGCTTTGAATTAAATTTGGGGGCGCAAATGATCTTATCGCTTTTACACTCGCCACGTAGAGGACACCCGACAAATTCAAAACGGAAATTCCAGTTCTCATCAATATCTATCACATTATCGTATAGACCAAAGTTGCACTTTATAAATCTCCGTACAGCCAAAAAATCACGGTAACGCTTATTTTCAGAACTCTTTGAGTAAATTTCCATTAAAGCCGTATAAGCCTCAGTATAAAATTCTCTCAGTATTTCCAAGAAAGCCTGGATAAACTCAGTATCACTTTCTCTAAGTTGCCTTTCCGCTTCACCTAAAGGACGCATAGTAACTTCGCCTTCTGGTGTGGTGTAAAATTCGATAGGTTTCATATTACGATGCTTCAGGGAATAAATATTTGGCAGGAACTTTAAACTCTTTCTCTAAAACAGATTGCGCCAACGCATCCGGCTTTTGTGTTCCAGCGATCCAACACCGCACGGTTTTTACGGACTTCTTAGTAATCTTAGCCACCTTTTCTACAAATTCAGTTTTAGGAGCTTTGATACTACTTCTTTCGGGCAAATTCTTATACATTTGCGTAAAAGTAGGATAGTCTTTTTCTGTTAATTCGCTCATTTTCATTTGAAATATTATCACTCCTATAGGTTATTTTGCCTATATTTGTGGTGTTATTACTTTTATTACGTTGCAAATATATGTAACATTGGTAACATTACCAAATAAATCCCGTAATATTTTAGTAATATTTCGAGGAATATTATCATGTTATATTTTAAAAAGTCAATAAATGATTGATTTAAAAAGACTTAGGAAAGAAAAAGGAATCACACAGAAAGAATTAGCTCAACTTCTTTCATGTGGACAGAGCTTTATTGCCAACGTAGAGAATGGCAGAAGGGATTTACCACCCGTCAAAATTGAAATATTAGAAAGAAAATTTGGTAATATTTGCAGTTATATTACCAATGATGTAGAAGAGATAAAGCCGATAGAAAATAAGCCTAAAACCATTGCGCCAAAACAACATTCACAGACTGAAAAAATGGAAGTATCTACAGATATTCTGTTTGCTGGTGCAGACGCTTTTTCCAGGCAGCTAATACAGCTAATGAACGAGAAGCTGATAGCACCCTATTCTATGATTACCGAGAAAGAAAAAGAGATAGAACGGTTAAATAGAGAAATAGGTCGCCTCGAAGCATTGTTAGAGGTAAGCAAAAAAATGAATGCCCAGCAGGAAGATGTTGCAAAATGTGCAGATGCCGTATAGTATTTGGCTTTAAACAGATTAAATATTAGAGTATGGAAGATTATAGCAAACTTGTAATAGAATTGTACAGAGAGCAATTCTTGGCTTATACAGTAGGTTTACCCGTAGACGTAGATAGCATTTTCAGTGTTCAAGATTGCCTTCTTAAAGCGATTGATAAAGCAAAGGTTAATAATGAGCCTACAGATTACTTGGTGAATTTGAAAAATGAAGTTGATTTTTTGAAGTACCAAATTCTAAGATAATGAATAATGCAGAAGCTAACAGACCTATTGCAAACCGTTTCTTTGAAGCTTTTGATGCTCTTGTGGCAATGGGTAAGATAAAAAGCGTGAGAAGCTATTGTGATCCCAACGGTGTAGATAGGCGAAATATGGAGTTACTTCGTAAAGATCCTACACGAAACTTACTACAACCATTTTGGCTGGTTCCTTTGATTACTGAATATGGTGTTAGCGCAAAATGGCTTCTTACTGGAAAAGGTAAGATGTTAGAAAAATAAAGCGATACTTTAAACAGTGTCGCTTTTTCTTTTCCCCTTAACAATCCCCTATATATACTCTATTATTAATATATAATCTTCTTATTATTATATTATATATATACCCCCGTTTAAGTTTTGCTTAGGCAATTTGCTTAAGCAAAAGTGTGTTTTGTGCAAATCATCACAAAAGTCGTTTTTATTATAACAAACTGATAATCAGCTATATATTAGCGATTTAATATGCAAACATACGGATACAACAAATTTTGCTTAAGCAATTTGCTTAGGCAAATCTTCAAGCAAAAATAACATTTTGCTTACCTTTTTGCTTAGGCAAATTGCTTAACCAAATTGCTTAGGCATTTTGCTTAAGCAAAACGCAAAGCATTATACACCAACAAATTACACTTTATTGGTGTGCTGTTGTATCATCTTCATTTTGCCTAAGCAAATTGCTTAAGCAAAATAGTTTTCTTTGTACTTTTTCATTTATAGGCTCCTTAGTTTCGCTGATATTTATATTCACCAGGTTAATTACTTTCCTGTTCGCTTGATCTATAGGATCCCATGATTTTTTTATGTAGATGTCCGTTACCCTCATACTATCATCAACATGATTAAGAGAAGTATGTACGGTGTATTTATCTACTCCTGCATCATTTAAAGCTATAGTAGCCCATGAGTGCCGAGCTGCGTAAAACTCCAAATCATCTACACCAACTAACTTTCCTACTTTCTTTAACCCCTTGTTTAGAGCCGTACTGAAAGTATTTACATCTGCATACATCGTATAAAACCTGAATACCCTTTTTCCTGTAGGATCCCGATATTTATCTACAAGAGCTTGGTATTCCGGTTCTACTTTGATTGAGATTTCAGCTTTATCAATGCGCCTTTCTTTGGTTTTTATTCTTTGGTATGTAATACGTCCGTTCCTATAATCTGTACAATTATATAAGTCTATAGCATTCATGCCAATTAAACCAAAGCTCAGCAAGAACACATCTTTTGCAAAATTGAATCTATTAGTACCGGGCTGGAGTATCTTAGTATATTCCAAATTTGCAATAGCTTGTATTTGCTCAACCGTCAAAGCTCGCTTTCTCGTTGCCGGAAGTTTCGGGAAATCAATGTGAGAAAAAGGGGAATAAGGTATTCGGATAACTCCAGCATCCTCATCGTTGAACTCTTTTTTCGCTCTGTTGTATATAGCCCTCATCCTATTTAAATAGTTGTGAGTTACATACCCCCTTGTTACATTTGGCTGTTTGTTTATCCAATCAGCCCAATTTTGCAAAAACTTAGCTGTTATTTCGGATAACATAACCTTTTCCCGACCAACAAACTTAACCAATGATCTAACAGCACATATATAGGTATCTGCATTACCTCCATGTCCTGCTTCTTTCATTCGTTTTATTTCCTTCCAGGTGTAGGCTGCAATATCAAGATCAAATTTTTCATTCTCATTATCGGTAGTAATGATTCTGATAATTTGCTCCATAGTCATACTGGTTTGCCTTTCACCCCAACGATCCAAACGTTTACGATACGTCCTTATCATTTCATCAGTAAGATCTATGTAATGCTGATTTTTGATTTTAAAGGTTTTCTGGGTAATATCTTCCTTATATATAAAATAAGGTGTAGCCAGGTATCGCTTTTCTCCGTTGTGTGTTACACGTATCTTAATATTATAGGTTCCGTCCTTCTTTTTTTGATGGGCGTAAACCTCCGCTTTAAATGTTGCCATAACTTTTGTAGAATATTTGTAGAACTATTTACTGCAAAAGTACCTCACTTATGCGGATTATGCGGTAACACGATCACTACCAAAATCTGTCATTTTGTACCCCCGATGGGAATCGAACCCATATTTTCGGTTTAGGAAACCGACGTTCTATCCGTTGAACTACAAGGGCTTATGCAGATTTGCACAAATTTTCAAAGAACTATTGCCTATCATTCAAAGGATAGATTGGGCTGAAAAATCGGTTACTCTTTAGGAAACTTCTATTCTATCCGTTGAACTACAGAGCCTTTTTGCATACATTCTGCATATAGCAATGGAATGCGGGTACAAAGATAATGTATTCTGCTGATTTTCCGAAAAAAGTTTTGTTAATCCGATTAACTTTACGAAATTTGTCTTTGAACAAAATAAGTATAAGTTTCCTTATATAATACATATAATAATTCGTAAGTTATGGCAAACGACATGATGGTCAAAGAACTGGAGCAAGTGGTAGTCCGCTTCTCCGGAGACTCCGGCAAATCTACCGCATGTATTATCATCGATACGGACGCATTCCAGAAATCGGATTTGGAAAAGGCCGCTTTCAAGACGGACAACCCCATTGAAGAAATGGGCATCAAACAGGATGTCATTGCCGCTCCTATCTCTCAAATGGTGAAAGACTGCCTTGCCGACACGGGTATGGACAACAAATCCATGCTGAAGTGCCGCAACATGTTTGCAGTGGGACTGGTATGCTGGCTGTTCAGCCGCGACCTGACGATAGCCGAAGAGTTTATCCGCGAGAAATTCGCCAAGAAACCTGAAATTGCAGAAGCCAATATCAAGGTTATCCGCGCCGGATACGACTACGGGCACAACACCCATGCATCCGCCTCTCACACTTACAAGATTGAAAGCAAAGTAAAGACTCCCGGACGCTATATGGACATTACGGGCAACAAGGCCACGGCCTACGGCTTCATAGCCGCTGCCGAGAAAGCAGGCCTGAAGCTTTACCTGGGTTCTTACCCCATCACCCCCGCAACCGATGTGCTGCACGAACTTTCCAAGCACAAGTCACTGGGCGTAATGACCGTACAGTGCGAAGACGAGATTTCCGGTTGCGCCTCCGCCGTCGGAGCATCCTTTGCCGGAGCATTGGCGGTTACCTCCACCTCCGGACCGGGTATCTGCCTGAAATCGGAAGCCATGAACCTGGCTGTCATTATGGAACTGCCGCTGGTGGTACTCGATGTACAGCGCGGCGGTCCTGCAACAGGTCTGCCCACCAAGTCCGAGCAGACCGACTTGCTGCAAGTACTCTTCGGCCGTAACGGCGAAAGCCCCATGCCCGTACTTGCCGCCACCTCACCGACAGACTGCTTTGAATGTGCCTACATGGCGTCCAAGATAGCATTGGAGCACATGACCCCCGTCGTACTGCTTACCGATGCTTTCGTTGCCAACGGCTCGGCAGCGTGGAAACTGCCCAAGCTTGCCGATTATCCCGCTATCGTTCCGCCTTATGTACGCCCCGAAATGCAGGGTTCATGGACACCCTACCAGCGCGATGAAAAGACCGGCAGCCGCTATTGGGCCATCCCCGGAACAGAGGACTTCACCCACATCCTCGGCGGATTGGAGAAAGACAACAAGACAGGCGCCATCTCTACCGACCCTGAGAACCACGACCTGATGACCCGCCTGCGTGCCGAGAAGATTGCCAAAATCGAAGTGCCCGATGTAGAGGTGGAAGGCGACAAGGACGATGCCGAACTGCTGATTGTCGGCTTCGGCGGCACTTACGGCCATCTGCACGCCGCTATGGACGAACTCCGCGCCACAGGCAAGAAAGCGGCCCTCGCCCACTTCAAGTTCATCAATCCGCTGCCCAAGAATACGGCAGAGGTGATGAAGCGCTACAAGAAAGTAGTGGTGGCCGAGCAGAACATGGGACAGTTTGCCGGATACCTGCGCATGAAAGTAGACGGTTTCGTTCCCTACCAGTTCAATCAGGTGAAAGGCCAGCCCTTCCTGGTGAACGAGTTAGTACAAGCATTTGAGGAGATTATCAAGAACTAAAAAAGAAAAGAACTATGTGCAAATATACAGCAAAAGACTTCAAGAAAGGGCAACCCCGCTGGTGTCCGGGTTGCGGTGACCATTTTTTCCTCGCGTCCCTGCATAAGGCTATGGCCGAAATCGGCGTTCCGCCTTACAAAACAGCAGTAATCTCAGGTATCGGCTGTTCCAGCCGTCTGCCCCACTATATGAATACCTACGGCATGAACACCATTCACGGACGTGCCGCTGCCATTGCCACCGGTTGCAAGGTTGCCAATCCGGAACTCACCGTATGGCAGGTGAGCGGCGACGGCGACGGACTCGCCATCGGCGGCAACCACTTTATCCATGCCAACCGCCGCAACATCAACCTGAACATGATTCTGCTGAACAACCGTATCTACGGCCTGACGAAAGGACAATACTCCCCGACGTCTCCCCGCGGTTTCGTCAGCAAATCATCTCCTTACGGTACGGTAGAAGACCCGTTCCATCCGGCAGAACTCTGCTTCGGTGCACGCGGCCACTTCTTTGCACGCGCCGTTGCCACGGATGCAGCCGGAACGGTGGAAATCCTGAAAGCCGCCTACAACCACAAAGGAGCCAGCGTCTGCGAGATTCTCCAGAACTGCGTCATCTTCAATAACGGCACGCACGACGCCGTTGCCAAGAAAGAAGACCGCGCCAAACACGCCATCTATCTGGAACACGGCAAGCCCATGCTCTTCGGCGAGAACAACGAATACGGACTGATGCAGGAAGGCTTCGGGCTGAAAGTGGTGAAGCTCGGCGAGAACGGCATTACGGAAAAGGATATTCTTATCCACGACGCCCATTGCGAGGACAACACCCTGCAACTGAAACTCGCCCTGATGGAAGGCCCTGACTTCCCGATTGCCCTCGGCGTAATCCGCGACGTGGAAGCTCCCACCTACGATGATGCCGTACATGCACAAATCGAAGAGGTATCCGCCAAGAAAAAGTATCACAACTTTGAGGAACTGCTGATGACCAATGATACCTGGGAAGTGAAATAACCTCCACGGAACAGGAATTCAGTTTACACACATTCCCCCTTCACCCTCCACATCCCTTTATCCATAAGGGACAGCGGGTGAAGGGGGCTTTTTATATCCCGGTTGGCAGCAAAGAAACAAGCGGCATCAGCTCTCCAAAGGCAGAGGCAAAATACCGATATGCCTCAGCATAAAGGTGACAATACACTGTATAAAACCCCGTTGTGCATCTACTAAAACCCCGTTTTCCAACTGCGGGCCATGCGGTTGCCAATTGCGGGCTGTACGGTTGCCAGCTGCGGGCCGGACAGCCCGCAACCGGAAAACGAAGAAATACATAAGGGACAAGCACATTTTACAAGGTGCATCGGAAAGTTTTCCACCAGGCATTGGCACATTATACCCGGGAGATTGCCCCGCTCACACGCGGTATAATCCTATTTTCCACACAGTCTTCCGGAAGCAGGCACAAAGTATAATCCGCCGGAAAACCGCCGGAATAAGATGCAAACACCACAAGTGTGGAATGGCAACCTGCAAGTGTGGATTTTTTCCACAACATTCCACAACCTGCATACACATATTATAAGTATTTATAAAAAAAGCAATAAACTGAATATCATAGGTATAAATACTTCGCATAGTCTACGTATCTTTTTTGGCATACTGCTTGCTTATAACAAATACAAATAAATTCCAACAGATTTAATTGTACAAGGAAATAATCATTGTGGAAATATGAAGTCTATCAAGAAAAAACGGAGTATGGCTTCGCACAGGAAGCTGCATTTTCAAAAGGTATTAGGTAGTATGATTGTGGCATTGGCGCTTCTGTTTGCAGGAAGTGCCGGTGCGCAGGAAACCAAAACAATCAAAGGTATGGTAAGGGATGTGACGGGAGAGCCGCTTATCGGCGCCAGCGTCATAGAGAAAGGAACCAACAACGGTGTCATTACCGATGTGGACGGAAACTTTACACTGACCGTGCCTGCCGATGCAACGCTGTCCATAGCCTATATGGGCTATGCCACCCGCGAAATACATCTGGCAAAACGCAAGAAGCAGGGCGACCTGAGGGTAACGCTGAGAGAGGACTCGCAACAGTTGAAAGAGGTGGTTGTCACGGCCATGGGTATCAAGAAGGATACCAAACGGCTGGGTTACGCGGTGAGCACTATCGAATCGGACGAGATAGTGAAGGCGGGAGCAACCAACTTTGCATCCGCCATGTACGGTAAGGCGCCGGGCATCCGCATCACGCAGACGCAGGGCGGTTCCGCCGGAGCCGTGTCTATCAATGTACGCGGACTCACGTCCATCACCGGAAACAACCAGCCGCTCATCATCCTGGACGGCGTGCCCATCCGCAACGGCGGAACGGGCAAGAGTACCGACTTTGCCGAATTCGGCAACGACGGGCAGATACGTTCCAACGGTCTGGTGGACATCAACCCCGAAGATATTGAAAGCGTAAGTGTGCTGAAAGGCGCTTCGGCCACGGCACTTTACGGTTCGGAAGCGGCAAACGGCGCGGTGGTTATCACCAGCAAGCGCGCCAAAAGCGGCAAACTGACGGTGGACTTCACCGCGCAGGTCACCGCCAACCTGCCCGCCTATCTGCCGAAAGTGCAGACCGTATACGGCCCGGGACGTTACAACACGGAATACAGCGATTACGAAAAACAGACGGGCGGTTTCTACCAACGCACCATGAACGGCGAAAGCTACAGAAGTCTGTATAATACGACCATGTCTTTCGGTCCGAAGTACGACGGCAGCGACGTGCTGTACTGGGACGGCAAGATGCGCCCCTACCTGCCGGCTACGGACAATCCGTGGAAAGAGCTGTTCCGCACGGGCTGGAACCAGACCTACAACCTCGCCATCTCGCAGGGTACGGAGACCAGCAGCAACCGCTTCTCCTACACCTTCATGGGTGAAACGCCCAACTCGCTGACGGGCAGCTTCACCAAACATAACTTCAAGCTGACGGGTTCTTACAAACCGGCAAGGACGCTGAACATAGAATACTCGCTGAACTACATCGTACAGGACGTAAAGGACCGCCCGCAAACATCGCTGAACCTGTACGGCAGTTTCAGCAACATGTTCTCCTCCTTCATGGATATTCCCTATCTGAAACAGAGCTACGTCACCAGCCTGGGCTACCGCAACACGTACGCAGGCGGCGATGCCACACTGACACCGGACGAAGCCTGGGCATACGACCCGGGATACCTGAACGGCGTATCGAATATGCTCTGGAACATGTATCACCACCACAGCAAGGAGACAGAGAACCGCCTCATCGGTATGATACGCCCCACCTGGCAGATAACCAATTGGCTGAGTCTGCGCGCCCAGCTCTCTACCGACATCACGGACACCAAGCAGACGCTGGAGTACGAGACGGAACGCCCCAACTCCCTGTACGACCCCAGCGGCAGCTTCCAGAACATCAACCGACGCTACGACATCGTGTACGGCGATGTGATGCTGAACTTCAACTACAACATCCGCCGTTTCGACATTGCCGCCACACTGGGCTGGACGGGACGTTACGAAAACATGAACAACATGCGCGTCTCCACCAACGGCGGTCTGGTTACGGAAAACTGGTTCGACCTCAACGCCAGCCGCTACACCGCCAGCAGCACGCTGCAACGTATGGAACTGCTGAAAACGGGGTACATGGGTACGCTGAGCCTGGGTTGGGACAACTACCTGTTCCTCGAACTCACCGGGCGTCAGGAACGTTCGTCCACACTGAAAGACCAAAGTTTCTTCTACCCCTCCGCCAACCTCAGTTTCCTGTTCTCGAACGCCTTCCGCATGCCTGCATGGTGGAATCACGGCAAACTCCGCCTCTCCTACGGCGTCGTAGGTAACGCACCGGAAACGTATGCCGCCAACATCATCTACGAGCAGGGTTCGGACAACGGCTTCACATGGAACTACGTTCCTTCTTCGTGGGGAAATGCCAATATCCGCCCCGAAAAGAAGTACGAATACGAAATAGGTTTTGAAAGCAAGTTCCTCAACAACCGGCTGGGCTTCGACGTATCCTATTACAACAACCGCGTGAAAGACCAGATACTCTCCACGCCGCAACCCTCCACATCGGGTGTGAAGTACGTGCTGATGAACGTGGGAGAGGTGGCCAACGAAGGCTGGGACATCTCCGTAAGCGCCACTCCGGTACTGACCAAGAATTTCCGCTGGGATCTGACGGCCAACTACGGCATCTACCGCAACAAGGTCGTGAAGCTCGCCGACGGCGTACCGTACCTCGAAATATCCAACATAGGCGGTGGCGGAGCCAAGATACAGGCCGTAGAGGGACGCCCGATGGGTGACATCTACGTGCAAGTGCCCCAGATGAACGAAAACGGAGAGTATCTCGTATCGGACAAGGGACTTTACATGAATCAGACCGAACTGCAAAGAGTAGGAAACATCAACCCCGACGGCGTAGGCGGTCTGTTCAGCTCGTTCTCCTACAAGAACATCTTCCTGGATTTCAGTATCGACTTCCGCATAGGCGGCGACGTCATCAACGAGATGTACCAGTATTCCACCGCATCGGGTCTGACACCGGAGTCGCTGCAATTCCGCGATACGGAACACGGCGGCCTGTCCTACTACTATCCGGGCAACAACAACGCCAGCGGCGTGCCCGTGCAGGTAGACCCGTCACTGGGTGCAGGGCCTAACGGAGAAACCGTTTATCACGACGGCGTTATCCTGCCGGGCGTAGTGGCCTCCACCGGCGAGAAGAACACGCGCATCATCCCTGCCGGCTACTATTACAACCAGACCTACAACTGGGGTACCCAGCCCGAACAGCTTACGTACCGCCACTCGGTATTCGACAACAGCTATGTGAAGCTGCGCGAGCTGACCATCGGCTACCAGTTTCCGGAAAAGCTGATTTCCAAACTGGGCATGACGCGGCTGAGCGTTTCAGTGTTCGGACGCAACCTGTTCTACTTCTACAAGGCACTGAAGAATTACGATGCGGAATCTTCCGTAGGAACATCCTGGGCAAGCCAGGCGGTAGTGGGCGGCTCCACTACGGCAACACGTAATTTCGGTGTGTCGCTGCGGGCAAGCTTTTAGGAAATAGAGAATTGAAAAAATAAGACTTTAGAGTGAATGACAATGGATATGAAAAAGATAAATATAGGAGCGTTCGTTATAGCGGGAGCCATGCTGATGACAGCTTCCGGCTGTACGGACTCCGACTTCGACAGCAAATACGAAGACCCCTCAAAGGTCAACCAGGTTACCATCAGCAACCTCATGGTGGGAGTTTTCCAGAAAGTGAAAGATTATGACATATATGAGTACGGACGTTTCTTCGGCTTCGACTCGCAGTTTGTGGGCAAGTACGCGCAGACCTTCGGCTACAGCTATTCGGGCGGTATGTACAGCCCCGGATATGCGCCTGCCATAGACGGGCAATGGGACAACCTGTATTCGGCACTGATGCAATACCGCAAGATGGAATCGCTGTACAATGAAGAGAACGATACGCAGAAGGCACAGGACGAAGCCTTTATGCTGGCAGCCAAAGTGCAACTGTACGACTTCTTTGCCGCAACGGTGGATATTTTCGGCGACATGCCTTTCTTCAAAGCATGCACCCTGCCGCTGACCAACGACGTAAACGGTTCTTACGCTCCCTACGACAAGGCGGAAGATATTTATAAGACAATCCTTGACGAACTGAAAGACATCGCTCCGCGTTTCCGTTCGGCAACCGTACCGAAAAACTTCAGTACCCAGGACTTCATCAACCTGGGAGATATGGAGAAATGGGAACGCTATGCAAACTCCCTGCGCCTGCGCCTTGCCATGCGTGTAGCCACGCAGGGAGCTTTGCAGGCGGAAGGACGTGCGATTATCAAGGAGATATTGGAAAACCCCGCCGACTATCCGCTCGTAGAGGAGCAGGGAAACAACATCTTCATTGTCAACCAGAAGTCCGGGCAACTGAACTTCACCGCCGGCCACGGATTGGGCGACTGGGTTACGAACCGTCTTGCTTCGGGCGCCATCATAGACCGTATGCTGGGCCACGGCAACTATGACATGACCAGCAACGATCCGCTAAGCGGCGTCTACGTCAAAGGCGAAGACGACCCCCGCATCTTGCTGAACTACAATCCCGTGAGCATCACCAACCGCGAAACCGGACAGATGGACGAACACCGTTACCTGGGTACGGACCTCACGGTAGCAGACGAGCTGACGGAGTATTACAGCGCTCAGGCACAAGACGAAGTGAACACCGCCAACAAAGGTTTCTCGCAGATTACCCAAAGAGGCTTTTTCTGGGAAAACGACAAATTCGATATGCTGATAATGGCTTCGCCCGAAATACATTTCCTGAAAGCGGAAGCCTATGCCATGGGGTATGGTGTGGCGCAGGATATGGCGAAGGCGGAAGAGGAATTCAAGACGGCTGTCAGCCAATCCATCGCCCTGTATTACTATTACGATTCGATAGGCTCGGGAGAGAATTGCCGCCGTTACGACGCTCCTACCGATGAAGAGATTGCAGACTTTGCCAATGCCAGATGGATCAGTACGGCATACGTGGACAAACTGGATGCCATCATCACGCAGAAATGGCTGCACTTCGGTTTCCTTGTCAGCCGCGAGGCATGGAGTGACATCCGCCGCACAGGCTATCCTTCGGGACTGGTGTTCCCGGAAGTGTCGGGTACTATCCCCAATGTGCCGAACCGCTGGAGATACCCCAGCACGGAAGTAAACTACAATCCGTACTATAAGGATGTAGCCGGCACAGACACGTATACGGAAAAGCTGTTCTGGGCCAAGTGAACAATGAAAGCGAAGCGGGAATGGATATCCTGATGCAGTAGCTTGCAAACATAAAAGAGCCGTATCATTACTCACAAACGGAGTTGATACGGCTCTCTTTATGGTTCAATGAACAGTGCCGGGGTTCGGATTGGACGGCTGCAACCGCCCTGCTGATTACAGCTTGTCGCCGAATGCCAAGTCTCCGGCATCGCCCAGCCCCGGTACTATATACGAATGCTCGTTCATATCCGGGTCGATAGCACCGCACCACAAGGAAACCTCGTCGCCGGGGAAGAGTTTCTGCAAGTGCTCTACTCCCTGCCGGCTGGCAATGACGCAGGCAATCTGCAGTTTGGTAGGCGTACCCTTGGTAAGGAAAGCCTTCCAGGCAAGTTCCATGCTTTCGCCCGTAGCAAGCATCGGGTCAACCAGTAACAGAGTCTTGCCGGAAAGGTCGGGAGTAGCGATATACTCGATGTGCACATCCACCGTACGGCACTCTTTATCCTTATAATAACGGTAAGCGGAAACGAAAGCATTGCCCGCACGGTCGAACACATTCAGGAAACCGGCATGCAAGGGAAGCCCGGCACGGAAGACGGTGGCAATCACCACATCATCATCGAAAGTGCTGACAGGAGCTATCCCCAGCGGCGTTTGTACCTGCTTTTCGGAATAGGTGAGTTCCTTACTCATTTCGTACGCCATGATTTCGCCGATGCGTTCGATGTTCCGGCGGAAACGCATACGGTCGGACTGTACTTGCACATCGCGTATCTCCGCCATGTATTGGTTCAAGACTGAGTTAGTCTCGGCAAAGTTGATAACTTTCATTATATTATCAGATTAAAATATGTATTGGTTATTCCGTATATTGATAGAACAGAAGTGCAAAGTAAACGAATTCCACTCAATTTGCAACATTCAGTTTGCAGATATTGTTACGGTTCTATAAAAGATTTCCTATTACAGAAAAATTTCTCTAATAGGATGTTTCTTTAAAAATAAAGTATTACTTTTGTAGTCGCAAAAACAAGGGCCTTACTGAACAACGCGGTTTTCCACAAACTCGCCCCCTTGCAATGAAGCATACGAATGCGAAGAGAGATTATAAACCAAATACCAATTTTAAAATCTTAAAAAGAAATGGCAAATTTAGATTTAAGCAAGTACGGTATCAAAGACGTGAAGGAAATCATCCACAACCCGTCTTATGATGTATTGTTCGCTGAAGAGACCAAACCGGGTCTGGAAGGCTTCGAAAAAGGTCAAGTAACTGAACTTGGTGCTGTGAACGTAATGACTGGTATCTATACCGGACGTTCTCCTAAAGATAAATTCTTTGTAATGAACGAAGCCAGCAAGGATTCTGTATGGTGGACTTCAGAAGAATACAAAAACGACAACAAACCCTGCTCTGAAGAAGCATGGGCCGACCTGAAGGCTAAAGCTGTAAACCAGCTGAGCGGCAAGCGTCTGTTCGTTGTCGATACTTTCTGCGGTGCTAACGAAGCTACCCGCATGAAAGTGCGTTTCATCATGGAAGTAGCTTGGCAGGCTCACTTCGTAACTAACATGTTCATCCGCCCGACTGCTGAGGAACTTGCTAACTACGGCGAACCTGATTTCGTATCATTCAACGCTTCCAAAGCAAAAGTTGACAACTACAAGGAACTGGGTCTGAACTCTGAAACAGCTACTGTATTCAACTTGAAGACCAACGAACAGGCCATCAAACGTGACGCTCTGCTGGAGAACGTAACTGTTGACGCTGACGGCAAGATTGACTTCGCCGATAAGAGCACAACTGAAAACACGCGTGTTTCTTATCCTATCTATCACATCAACAACATCGTTAAGCCGGTATCTAAAGGTCCTCACGCTCATCAGGTAATCTTCCTGTCGGCTGATGCCTTCGGTGTATTGCCTCCGGTATCTATCCTGAACCCCGAACAGGCTCAGTACTACTTCCTGTCCGGTTTCACCGCTAAGTTGGCCGGTACGGAACGCGGTATCACTGAACCGACTCCGACATTCTCTGCTTGCTTCGGTGCTGCTTTCCTGAGCTTGCATCCTACTAAATATGCAGAAGAACTGGTTAAGAAGATGAACAAGGTCGGCGCTAAGGCATACTTGGTTAACACCGGCTGGAACGGTAGCGGCAAGCGTATCTCTATCAAAGATACACGTGGTATCATCGACGCTATCCTCGACGGTTCTATCGACAAGGCTCCGACAAAGGTTATTCCTTACTTCGACTTTGTTGTTCCGACAGAATTGCCGGGTGTTGATCCGAAGATTCTTGATCCTCGCGACACTTACGAATGTGCTTGCCAATGGGAAGAAAAAGCAAAAGACCTGGCAGGACGTTTCATCAAGAACTTCGCTAAGTTCACAGGTAACGAAGCCGGTAAGGCTTTGGTTGCTGCTGGTCCGAAACTCTAATAGAACCAGATTATATATTTTAAGGCGGCTTTCGTTCTCGGAAGCCGCTTTTTTTGTTAGATTTGCGAAGAAACAATTTAATAGACAACAGAGAATGAAGAGCTTAAAGATTATGCTGTTAGGCGCAAGCCTATTGATGCTGTCCGCTTGCGGACAGCAGGTACAGAAAGAGAGTGAAAGCACAGTTACGGAGAAAAGCAATTCGGAAGCGGTAATCGAGACAATCCTATCGCGCCGCAGCGTCCGCAAGTACAAACCGGAAGCAGTGAACCGGGACACGATGAAGGTAATCTTAGAGTGCGGTATCAACGCCCCCAACGGTCAGAACAAACAGTCCTGGGCGGTACGCGTAGTAGACAATCCGGAATTCCTGAACGGGATAAGTGAAATCTTCAAGCAGAAGAACCCGAAAGCGGCGGAAGACCCCAATTTCAAGAATATGTTCCGCAATGCGCCCACGGTAGTGTTCATCGGAAATGACACTTCGTACGACTGCTCGCAGATAGACTGCGGACTGCTGGGTGAGAATATGGTACTTGCCGCCTGGTCTATGGGCATAGGCTCCTGCTGTCTGGCAAGCCCCACACGCTTTATGACCGATACGCCCGAAGCTGCCGAATACCTCAAAAGACTGGAACTTCCCGAAGGATACCGGCTGCTTTACTGCATTGCTTTCGGATATCCGGACGAAACGCCTGCCGCCAAGCCGAGAGATGCCGCCAAAGTGAAATACGTAGACTGACCGATAAAATAAAAACTTCAGGATACCCCATTGTCCTGCAATAAAAGAAGGAGTGCTCCACCTTTACAGCGAAGCACTCCTTCTTATATATAACAACTAAAAAGTAAAATCAGTTCTTATTGGCACGCTTGCGTTCTGTCTCATCCAAGATAACCTTACGCATACGCATGGACTTGGGAGTAACCTCTACATACTCGTCTCCCTTGATATATTCCAACGCTTCCTCCAGAGAGAACTGTACCGGCGGAATCAGACGCGCTTTCTCGTCGGAACCGGAAGCACGCATGTTGGTCAGCTTCTTTGATTTGGTAACGTTCACCACAAGGTCGTTATCGTGAGAGTGCTCACCTACAACCTGTCCGGCATACACTTCTTCCTGCGGGAAGATGAAGAACTTACCGCGATCCTGCAATTTATCGATGGCATAGGCAAAGGCTGTACCCGACTCCATGGCAATGATGGAACCGTTGGTACGGCGTTCGATTTCACCCTTATAGGGTTGGTATTCCTTAAAGCGGTGCGCCATGATAGCTTCACCGGCAGAGGCAGTCAGCACATTGGTACGCAAACCGATAATACCGCGCGACGGCATATTGAACTCAAGGTTCACACGCTCGCCGGCGCTTTCCATTTTCACCATTTCACCTTTACGGCGGGTTACCATATCGATAATCTTGCTGGCATACTCTTCGGGAACGTTGACCGTGAGTTCCTCGATAGGCTCGTTCTTCACGCCGTCTATCTCCTTGAAGATAACCTGCGGCTGGCCTACCTGCAACTCATATCCCTCGCGGCGCATCGTCTCAATCAACACGGAAAGGTGAAGCACGCCACGACCGGACACCACCCATTTTCCGTCTTCCTCGCTCTTGCGTACGCGAAGCGCAAGGTTCTTGTCCAGCTCCTTCATCAGACGGTCATGTATATGGCGGGAAGTTACAAACTTACCTTCTTTGCCGAAGAACGGAGAGTCGTTGATAGTAAACAGCATACTCATGGTAGGCTCGTCAATGGCGATAGGCGGCAATGCTTCGGGGTTCTCGTAGTCGCAAATCGTATCTCCGATTTCAAACCCTTCGATACCCACCAAGGCGCAGATATCACCGGAAGATACCTCCGATACCTTCACACGGCCCATACCTTCAAACGTATGCAGTTCTTTAATCTTCGACTTGACGATTGTACCGTCGCGCTTTGCCAAAGACACGTTCATGCCCTCCCGCAAAGTACCGCGATGTACACGGCCTACGGCGATACGGCCAGTATAAGAGGAGTAGTCCAATGAGGTCACCAGCATCTGCGGCGTACCTTCCAACTGTGTAGGAGCGGGAATGTTCTCCAAAATGCAGTCCAGCAACGGATAGATATTGTCCGTCGGTTTCTGCCAGTCCGTGCTCATCCAGTTGTTCTTTGCCGAACCATAGATAACGGGGAAGTCCAACTGCTCTTCCGTAGCTTCCAGACTGAACATCAGGTCGAACACCATTTCATAGACTTCTTCGGGGCGACAGTTGGGCTTGTCCACCTTGTTGACTACAACAATAGGTTTCAAACCGATCTGCAAAGCTTTCTGCAATACAAAACGGGTCTGCGGCATCGGGCCTTCAAAAGCATCCACCAACAGGATACATCCGTCGGCCATATTCAATACACGTTCCACTTCGCCACCGAAGTCGCTGTGTCCCGGAGTATCGATAATATTAATTTTCGTGTCTTTATAGCTGATAGAAACGTTTTTGGAAAGGATTGTTATCCCTCGCTCACGCTCCAAATCATTGTTATCCAACATTAATTCACCTGTGCTCTGGTTGCTGCGGAAAAGGTTTCCTGCCAGAAGCATCTTATCTACAAGCGTCGTTTTCCCATGATCGACATGGGCAATAATTGCAATGTTTCTAATATTTTGCATATAATACCTATTATTTGACCGCAAAGGTACGAATTTTACAGTATATACATCACAGAGAAAAGATTTTTTTGCTGAATATCATTGCAATATAAAAGATAATATCTATCTTTGCACGCTCGAAAGAGAAAAGAATTATCAACTTTTTAATTAAACACTATGTATTTAGACGCTGCTAAAAAGCAAGAAATCTTCGGCAAATACGGGAAGTCTAACACTGATACTGGCTCAGCAGAGGCCCAGATAGCTTTGTTTTCATACCGTATTGCTCATCTGACTGAGCATATGAAGCTCAACAGAAAGGATTATAGTACAGAAAGAGCCTTGACAATGTTGGTAGGTAAGCGCCGCGCGCTGTTGAACTACCTGAAAGACCGCGACATCAACAGATATCGTGCCATTGTTCAGGAACTCGGCTTGCGTAAGTAATTTACTTGCGGTAAACTTATTAAAGCGGCGGTATTTTCCAATGAGAATATCGCCGTTTTACTTTTATCACTGTCTTCCCTGTACAAGGGTTTTAAAAGCCTATTACAATTGTATCTTATAGAGTACGTGCTCTTTCAGCAGATGCCCGTCGGGCACTGCTGGGTGCATAAAATTCTTTTCAAATTCCATCCCTATCTTCTGCATCACCCGTTGCGAACGTTTATTGGTCAGCGAAGTAAAAGCCCGGACCATAGAAAACGGAAGATTCTCCTTGGCATAAGCCAGACATGACTTCGCTGCTTCGGTAGCATATCCCCGACCCCAATATTCCTGCCTTAATCGCCACAGTATCTCAATACCCGGAGCAAAGTCCACATCAAACATAAAGTTATGAAAACCCGTAAAACCCACAAAGGCTCCATCGGACTTTTGCTCAATGGCATATCCGCCATATCCGTACTGAAGAAACTCGTTCCTGACAGTATCAAAAAGATTGCGGGACTCTTCCCCGGACAAAGGATGCAGAAAGAACTCCATGACAGACGGATTCCCGTTCATCTCTGCAAAAGGAATGAAGTCTTCTTCTTTCCAATCGCGCAATATCAAACGGGGAGTTTCAATATATACCATACTTAATAATCTTTATTCTCATACAAAAATACTGAATCCGTTTTACTTCTCAAAAACATTATCTTTATCTTTGTTGATACCTAAAACCAAACAACGATGAAAACAGCTAAATTAATTCTATTATGTTTGTCGGGAATATTTGCCATGCAATCCGCAACAGCACAAAGCCGGAGTGAAAAGAAAGCACAGACCGAACGTAACGTCAGGGAAGCGATAAATGCCGATCACTACAAAATCAACGTAGACTATATGCAACCCATGAAAGGTCGCAGCCGCGCCCTGACATCCGACTACTCCATCGAAATCAGGAATGATTCCGTCTTTTCTTACCTGCCCTACTTCGGAGTGGCATACAATGTACCTTACGGCGGCGGGAAAGGATTGATATTTAATGCCCCGATAACCGGATACAGGAAAGAAAGCCTCAAAAAAGGGAAAACCCGGATTGATTTCAAAACCGGCAACGAGGAAGATAAATATGAATACAGCCTTACTATCTATTCCGACGGTTCGGCCAACATACATATCCAGCCGATGAACAGACAAGCCATTTCATACTCCGGAGAGTTGGATATAAAAGAGTAAGGAACCTCTATCGGGCTTCATGTAATCATAAACCATACGTCTGCGAATATCACTCTTCCTCTGAGAAAGCCGGAATAGCGATGGCATACAGACAAAATCTCCTGTACACCTGCAAAGACCATAAGCAAACTTTTCGTCATAGAATGTTGCACCAAGTAAAAGAATATCTTATTTTTGCAATCTACAGCTATTAATCATAACCTTTTAGACTGAAAATACTATCAAATTATGGATACAAGTAAGATTGTAGGAGAAAAAATCAAATCACTCCGCGAAAGCCAGTCCATCAGCATGGAAGAGTTGGCGCAACGTTCGGGGCTAGCCATCGAACAAATCGAACGCATCGAAAACAATATCGACCTGCCTTCATTGGCTCCGCTCATCAAAATAGCCCGCGTACTGGGCGTGCGTCTCGGCACATTCCTTGACGACCAGGACGAGAACGGTCCTGTGGTATGCCGCAAGTCGGAAGCAAAGGACAGCATCAGCTTCTCCAACAACGCTATCCACTCGCGCAAACACATGGAGTACCACTCTCTTTCCAAATCAAAAGCAGACCGCCACATGGAGCCGTTCATCATCGACGTAGCTCCCACGGACGACAGCGATTTCGTCCTTTCCTCACACGAAGGCGAAGAATTCATCATGGTTATGGAAGGAACCATGGAAATCAGCTACGGTAAACACACCTACCTGCTCGAAGAAGGGGACAGCATCTACTACGATTCCATCGTACCGCACCATGTACACGCCTATGAAGGACAGGCAGCCAAAATACTGGCAGTAATTTATACACCAATCTGATAAGTATAAGGCATAAGGGAGTGTGTCAAAATACACTTGATGATTTCTTTTAGGCACGGATTACACGGATTCTACGGAAACACAGATTTTCTTTGTTCTTTTTCCGTGAAATCCGTGTAATCCGTGCCTAAAAAGAAACAAACGGCAAGCGAATTTTAGTTTTGACATACCCTCTTATATTTCATACTTCATACGTTAATTAGCATCGTTATGTTATACGAAAGAACGCTTGGCCAATGGCTGGAGCATTGGGCCACAACTACACCTGACAAAGAATATATTGTTTACTCCGACCGTAATCTGCGCTTCACCTGGAGCCAGTTCAACCGCAGAGTGGACGACATGGCAAAAGGACTTATCGCTATCGGCGTGGAACGGGGAACACACGTCGGCATCTGGGCGGCAAACGTACCGGACTGGCTGACATTGCTGTATGCCTGCGCCAAAATAGGCGCCGTTTATGTAACGGTAAACACCAACTATAAACAAGCCGAACTGGAGTACCTGTGCGAAAATTCGGATATGCACACGCTCTGTATCGTCAACGGCGAGAAAGACAGCGACTTCGTGCAGATGACCTACACCATGCTGCCTGAACTGAAAACCTGCCAGCGCGGACATCTGAAAAGCGAGCGCTTCCCTTATATGAAGAATGTAATCTACGTAGGGCAGGAAAAGCACAGAGGAATGTACAACACTTCCGAAATTCTGCTTTTAGGCGACAACGTGGAAGACACCCGTCTGAATGAGCTCAAAAGCCGGGTAAGTTGCCACGACGTAGTAAACATGCAGTACACTTCGGGCACTACCGGATTCCCGAAAGGGGTAATGCTTACCCACTACAACATCACCAACAACGGTTTCCTTACCGGCGAGCATATGAAATTCACCGCCGCTGACAAACTCTGCTGTTGCGTCCCCCTGTTCCACTGCTTCGGCGTGGTGCTTGCCACGATGAACTGCCTTACCCACGGCTGTACACAAGTCATGGTGGAACGCTTCAACCCGTTGGTGGTGCTTGCATCCATCCACAAAGAACGATGCACCGCACTCTACGGCGTACCCACGATGTTCATAGCCGAGCTGCACCATCCGATGTTCGACCTGTTCGATATGTCCAGCCTGCGCACGGGTATCATGGCCGGCTCTCTCTGCCCCGTCGAGCTGATGAAGCAGGTAGAGGAAAAGATGTACATGAAAGTAACCAGCGTTTACGGCCTGACGGAAGCCGCTCCCGGCATGACCGCCACGCGAATAGACGATTCGTTCGATGTACGTTGCAACACCGTAGGGCGCGACTTTGAGCATACCGAAGTGAAAGTCATCGACCCGGAAACCGGCGAAGAGTGCCCGGCAGGCGTGCAGGGTGAAATGTGCAACCGCGGTTACAACACCATGAAAGGGTATTACAAGAATCCGCAGGCCACAGCCGAGGTCATCGACAAGAACGGTTTCCTGCACTCCGGAGACTTGGGCGTGAAAGATGAGGACGGCAACTACCGCATCACCGGACGTATCAAAGACATGATTATCCGCGGCGGCGAAAATATCTATCCGCGCGAAATCGAAGAGTTTCTCTATCAATTGGAAGGCGTCAAGGATGTGCAGGTAGCCGGCATCCCTTCCAAGAAGTACGGCGAAGCGGTCGGCGCATTCATTATCCGGCACGAGGGGGCAGACCTGCACGAATCGGATGTACGCGACTTCTGCATCGGCAAGATTTCCCGTTACAAGATTCCCAAATATATTTTCTTTGTAAAAGAGTTCCCCATGACAGGAAGCGGCAAGATACAGAAATTCAAGCTGAAAGACATAGGGCTGCAACTTTGCAAGGAGCAAGGAATAGAAATCATTTAAGCAGTTAGGAGTAAACCAAGTAAATATGGGGAATTAGCTTATACTATCTGTCATTCAGAGCATCGCAAAGAAGCTCTGAATGACAGATACTCTTAACATAAATGTATTTTTCAACATTCATTCAACCACTCAATCCGCTTTCTCGGGGTAGTTCATATTCTCTTCCGTCATCTGTTCCAGCACTTCATGCAGATACTTGGCAGACTCCCATTTTGCCATGGGCAGGTCGTGGAGCAGGTAATTGCCGCAATCCTGCGGAGCAGCACCGGGGACTTCGCCCTCATATCCGGCAACAAAGCGGAACGTATCCTGCATCAGCGGTACGATGTCCTGCGGCTGCAAATCGCCTTTCATCAGCAGATAATTGCCGGTAAGGCAGCCCATGGGGCCCCAATAGATAATCTTGTCCTGCCATTGCGGTTCATTGCGCAGGTAGGTGGCAGCCAGATGCTCGATAGTGTGCAGGGCGCCTTGTCCCAATGCCGGTTCGCGGTTGGGCTCTTTCATACGGATATCAAAAGTCGTGATGACTTCTCCGTTCACTTCATCCTTGCGCGATACGTAAATACCGCGCAGCAAACGGATGTGATCGATGGTAAAGCTGGGTATTTTCTTCATAAGTTATAAGTTGTGAGTTATGAGTTATAAGTTGTCGGGCAGGGTGGAAAGGAAAGTCCATGTCGTAAGGAAAGAACGTTCCGCCATCGTACCCCAAAAATCGGCATATTGCGAAGAGTGGTCCTCCACGCCCGGCGTATCACTGATGATACGGAAGCTGAGGAAAGGAATGTCGTACAGATAGCAGGTCTGCGCAATGGCAGCGGACTCCATATCGACAGCCAGTCCAGCCGGGAAGCGGCGTTTGATGGCATCCAGCTCTGTGCGGTTGGTGATAAACCGGTCGCCGGTACATATCAGTCCGCTATGAATACGGCTTTCCAATCCGGTCTTGTTCAGAGACAAAGCATGTTCCAAAAGCGGGGCGCACCCCTTGTACACTGCAGGCAATCCCTGCACCTGACCGTACTCGTTACCGTCACCGCACCATACATCGTGGTACGCCAGAGAGTCGCTCGCCACTACATCCGTCACCTTGAGGCAAGCGTCGATGCCGCCCGCCACACCGGTACTCACAATACAGTCCGGGGCAAAACGGCGTATCAGCTCCGTAGCTCCCACCGCCGCATTCACCTTACCGATGCCGCATTGCGTAAGTATCACGCGGTTGCTGCCAAGCATACCTTCCACATAGTGCAGATTCCCGTAATCCGCTACCTTCTTCTCCTGCAAACGTTCCGCCAGTTGGCGGTGTTCGCTATCCATTGCACTGATAACACCTATCGTCATGCTTACCGATTTCCAAATTTCAGATTTATGAATTATATGATTTAGGGAAGGCAAAGGTACGATATTTCAGCAGATTTATCTATCCAACTGGTGCATAAATCAATATTTATGTATAAGTTTGCCGCTGAAATTCAGATTAGGAGTCAAGGGAGTCGACTCCTCACCCTTTCGGCTCCCCCACATAAACCATAACCCAGCAAAGATGATAAAGAAGATTCTTCCCGACTTAATTGCCATCCTGGCATTCGTCCTGATTTCTTTCGCCTACTTTTTTCCGGCGGATATAGAAGGACGTATTCTGTTCCAGCACGACACCGCCGCCGGAGCCGGCGCCGGACAAGAAGCCAAAGAGTATTACGAACAGACAGGCGAACGCACCCGCTGGACCAATTCCCTTTTCGGCGGAATGCCTACCTACCAGATATCCCCGTCCTACGACTCTACCGTACCGCTGCAATGGACACAGAAAATATACCAGCTCTTCCTGCCCACCTACGTCAACCTGACGTTTATCCTGCTGCTGGGCTTCTACATCCTGCTGCGGGCATTCGGCATACCGGCATGGCTGGCAGGCTTGGGCGGCATCATGTGGGCCTTCTCGTCCTACTTCTTCATTCTGATTTCGGCAGGACACATCTGGAAGTTCATCACCCTTGCCTACATCCCGCCCACAATAGCGGGCATCGTGCTCGCCTACCGGGGCAAGCTGCTGGCAGGCGGCATACTCACAGCCTTCTTCATCGCCCTGCAAATCATGTCCAACCACGTGCAGATGTCCTACTACTTCCTGTTCGTCATCCTGTTCATTGCAGGAGCATACTTTGAAGATGCGTGGCGCAACAAGACGCTTCCCCGGTTCTTCAAGGCAAGCGCCGTACTGCTGGTTGCCGCCCTTATCGGTGTGGCCGCCAACCTTTCCAACCTCTACCACACCTATACGTACAGCAAGGAAACCATGCGCGGCAAGAGCGAGCTGGTGCAGACCGGTGATGCTGCCAAGCAAACCAGCAGCGGACTGGACCGCGACTACATCACCAACTGGAGCTACGGCATCGGCGAAACCTGGACATTGCTCGTTCCCAACTTCAAAGGCGGTTCCTCCTCCGCCCCCCTCAGCCAGAGCGAAGCCGCCATGGAAAAGGCCAATCCAATGTACGGAAGCCTGTACAACTCACTCCCGCAATACTTCGGCAGCCAGCCCTGGACCGCCGGTCCCGTTTATGTGGGTGCATTCGTACTGTTCCTCTTCGTGCTGGGCTGCTTTATCGTAAAAGGCCCGCTGAAATGGGCGTTGCTGGGAGCAACCTTCTTCTCCATCGTTCTGGCATGGGGCAAGAACTTCATGCCGCTGACGGACTTCTTCATCGATTACGTCCCGATGTACAACAAGTTCCGCGCCGTATCATCCATCCTCGTCATAGCGGAATTCACCATTCCCCTGCTGGCAATCTTTGCCTTGAAGCGCGTGTTGGAAGAACCCGGAATATGGAAAGCGAACAAGAAAGCGTTCGGCATCAGCCTTGCGCTGACCGCCGGTGTAGCCCTGCTGCTTACCGTAGCGCCGGGTAGCCTCGGCTCCGGCTTCGTGCCCGCACAAGAAGCGCAGATGCTGCAAAATGCCGTCGACCAGCAGATGATACCCGCCAATGAACTGTCCGGCATCCTTGCCAATCTCTCAGAAATGCGGGGTGCGCTTGTCAGCGCCGACGCATTGCGGAGCTTCATCATCATCTGCATCGGATGCGCGCTGCTTTGGCTCCACGCGGCAGGCAAGCTGCGGCAGTCGCTGACCGTTGCAGGCATTACGGCTCTCTGCCTTGTAGATATGTGGAGTGTAAACAAACGCTACCTGCACGACGAGCAGTTCGTGCCCCGTTCCATCCAAACGGAAACGTTCAGCAAAACCAAGACCGACGAACTCATCCTGCAGGACAAAAGCCCGGACTACCGCGTACTGAACTTTGCAACCGATGCCTTCAACGAGAACAACACTTCCTACTGGCATAAGAACATAGGCGGATACCATGCCGCCAAACTGCGTCGCTACCAGGAACTGATAGAACGTCACATCTCTCCCGAAATGCAGGCTGCCTATCAAGCGATAGCCGCCGCAGGCGGAGAAATGGACAGTGTGGATGCCTCCAAGTTCCGTGTACTGAACATGCTGAACACGAAGTACTTCATCCTCCCCGCCGGACAGCAGGGACAGACCGTTCCCGTCCTCAACCCTTATGCCAACGGCAACGCCTGGTTTGTGAAGAACGTGCAATACGTAAACAATGCCAATGAGGAGATTGATGCGCTCAAAACCATTCTTCCCACCGAAACCGCCGTTGTCGATGCCCGTTTCAAGGATGTGCTGAAAGGGATTTCAGAGGCTCATAAAGACAGCCTTTCCGCCATCCGCCTGACGAGCTATGAACCCAACCACCTGGTTTACGAAACGGAAAACGCGGGAGACGGCATTGCCGTATTCTCCGAGATATACTACCCGCACGGCTGGCAAGTAACCATTGACGGGAAGCCTGCCGGACTGGGACGTGCGGATTATGTACTGCGCGCCTTGTATATCCCTGCCGGCAAGCATACCGTTGAAATGCGCTTCGACCCCAAAAGTCTGCATGTAACGGAAGGCATTGCCTACGGAGCACTGGCACTGCTGGTAATCGGAATCGCGGCAGTTGCGCTGATTGCACGCAAAAAAGCGCAAGAGTAGATAGAATCTACGAAACAGCCGGGTTGTATTCAATATAACAGAGCAATACGTACTTCTCTCTATAGCAATACTTGATTTTCCTCTGTATGTCTTTGGCATAAGACTATGAAGAAAAACGCATTGCTATAGAGAGAATTCTTTTTTCTCAGGAAGAACATCGGGTGTTTACTACTGTCAACAGCCCGGTTGACAATAGCCGGCCGTTCCGTTGACAGCAGTAAACAGCTCTGTTGACAGTAGTCAACACCTGATGTTCCCGGTAGCCGAAGCAAATACCGTATAGATGAAAATACAATCCTGCAACGTCATAAATCAGATTCTCCTACAAGGAAAAGAATGAAAAAAATGGTATAAATCACCGACAGAACGATATATTTCAGTAACTTTGCTCTTCAAATCAAAAAAAACGATAGAGTATGGAAACTACCAGACAGAATAAAATAGCCCGCCTGCTCCAAAAGGAGTTGAGTGACATCTTCCTGTTACAGACCAAATCAATGCCCGGCATACTGATTTCAGTCAGCGCCGTACGCATCAGTCCCGATATGAGCGTGGCACGCGCCTACCTCAGCGTTTTCCCCTCTGAACGGAGCGAAGAAATCATCAAGAACGTCAATGCCAACATGAAGTCCATCCGCTTTGAACTGGGAACCCGCGTACGTCACCAACTGCGCATCATTCCCGAACTGAAGTTCTTCGTGGACGACTCGCTGGATTATCTGGAAAGAATCGATGAACTACTGAAATAGTGGTTAATCCCCAACCATGAATCTTCCTTTTTTTATAGCCCGCCGTTATCTCTTCTCTAAGAAGAAGCATAATGCCATTAATATTATATCCGGCATCTCGGTATGCGGGGTGGCGTTGGCTACATTGGCGTTGGTGTGCACATTGTCCGTATTCAACGGATTTCAGGATATGGTAGCGGGGTTCTTCACGGCTTTCGACCCGGAGCTGAAAATCACCGTTCGGGAAGGAAAGGTGTTCGACCCGCTCGAATCGCGCGTGCAGCAAGTACGCGCCCTGCCCGAAATAGATGTATGGACGGAGACACTGGAAGAGAACGCAATGGTGCAGTACAAGGACCGTCAGGCAATGGCGGTTATCAAAGGCGTGGAGGATAACTTCGAGCAACTGACATCCATAGACAGCCTGCTGTACGGTACGGGGAAGTTCATTCTGAACGATTCCGTTGTGGACTACGGCTTTATGGGTGTGGAGCTGGTGTCCGAGCTGGGCACGGGACTTCAGTTTGTCGACCCGCTGCGGGTCTATGCACCTAAAAGGAATGTACGTGTCAATATCGCCAATCCGTCGGCGGCTTTCAACCAGGATTATCTGTTCTCGCCGGGAGCGGTGTTTGTTGTCAACCAGCAGAAATACGACTCACGCTATATCCTCACATCCTTGGGCTTTGCCCGGCGGCTGTTCAATTATGACACGGAAGTCTCCGCCATCGAACTGAAACTGAAACCGGGCAGCAACACCGATGCCGTGCAGAAGAAAATGGAACGCATCCTGGGCGATCGCTTCATCGTGCAAAACCGCTACGAGCAGCAAGCGGATGTATTCCGTATCATGGAGATTGAGAAACTCATCTCCTACCTGTTCCTTACCTTTATACTTACAATTGCCTGCTTCAATGTTATCGGTTCGCTGTCCATGCTGATACTGGATAAGCGCGAGGATACGGAGACGCTGCGCAATCTGGGCGCCGATGACCGGCTGATAGCCCGCATCTTCCTTTTTGAAGGGCGGCTGATTTCGGTGTTCGGAGCAATTACCGGGATTGTATTAGGGCTGTTGCTGTGTTTCCTGCAACAACGCTTCGGACTTATATCGCTGGGCGGCGGCAACGGAAGTTTTGTAGTGGACGCCTATCCGGTGAGCGTGCATGCAACGGACATTATACTGGTATTCGTAACGGTTATCACCGTAGGGTTCCTCTCGGTGTGGTATCCTGTGCGGTACTTGAGCAAGCGGTTGCTTAAAAAATAAAAGCATCCTCCCCCTTCACCCGCAGAATCCCATGAACAGGATGATGCAAAGGGATTGTGAAGGGTGAAGGGGGAGGATGCAAACTTATTATTTCTTACGTATAATCGTCAGTCCGTCGCGCAACGGCAGTATAACTTTCTCCACCCGATGGTCTGCGGCAACCAGATCATTGAAAGCCTTTATCCCGATGGTCTGCAAGTCCGTGCGATGCGGCTGTTCTTCAAGAACGTGCCCGTCCCACAAGGTATTGTCGGCAATGATATAACCGCCGTCCGAAAGACGCGCCAACACCATCTCGTAATAATCGATGTAACGGCGCTTATCACCGTCGATGAAAGCAAGGTCGAAAGTGATGTCCAGCCGGGGAACAAGTTCCAAAGCATTACCTATATAGAACTTTATCTTATCGGCATAGGGCGAGTTCTCCAACCACGGACGGGTAAAGTCTTCCTGCTCGTCATTGATTTCAAACGTATGCAGCATTCCGTCGTCCGGCAACCCCTCTGCCATGCAAAGCGCAGAGTATCCGCTATATGTCCCGATCTCCAACACCTGACGGGGACGTATCATCCTGACAAACATCTTGAGCATACGCCCCTGCAAATGTCCCGAAGCCATGCGGGGATAAAGCAACTTGAGGTGCGTATCGCGATAAAGAGCCTTCAGATAGTCGCCCTCTTCATCGATGTGTTGCAGGATATATTCGTCTAAAGTCATATAAATTGAGAATTGAGAATTAAAAAACAAACACCCTGCCAGCAGACTGTCATTTTTTAATTCTCAATTTATAATTTTACAAGTATCTGTTACTGTTCGGAAGTACACTGTCTTCAGCATGTTTCAGGGCATCTTCCACTACGTTGATTTCGAGGAAGGATGTTTGCGTACCGGCCTTACCGCTACTCAGATAGCCCACCATGTCGGTAGGTTGCAGACGGCCTTCCTGAAGCAGGCGGCGGAGAGCGGCGAAGTAGTATTCCTGTCCGTTGGCAAGTTCGGGCATGTAGATGGCTTCTACACCGTATGAAAGCGCCAGGTGACGCATGGTCTTTTCCTTATAGCAGATGGCGAGCACCGGGTATTTGCCGCGGAATGCAGCAAGGTTGCGGGCAGTGCGGCCGCTGTAACTGTCGGTGATGATGGCGCGAATCTTCAACTTCGTAGTGGCCTTTACCGCTTGCTTGGCGAGGAAAGCCGTTACATCGTTGCTGTTTTCGTCCAAAGGAATACGGATGTCGTTATCCGCCAGTTTGTCTTTTTCCGCCTGGGCGGCAACTTTCGTCATTGTCTTGACGGCTTCAACCGGATATTTGCCGTAAGCCGTCTCACCGCTCAGCATCAAAGCATCCGTACGGTAATAGATGGCGTTGGCGATGTCGGTAACTTCCGCACGGGTAGGACGCGGGTTGGAAATCATGGTATGGAGCATCTGCGTGGCAACGATAACCGGCTTCTTGGCAAGGATACATTTGCGAATCAGCAAACGCTGGATGCCCGGAATACGTTCCTGCGGAACTTCGATACCCAGGTCGCCACGGGCTATCATAACGCCGTCGGCCACTTCGAGAATCTCGTCGATATTGTCCACACCTTCCTGGTTCTCAATCTTGGCAATGATTCTGATGTCGCTGTTGTGGGCATCGAGAATAGCCTTTATATCCAGAATATCCTGTCTGTTGCGCACGAAAGAGTGAGCGATGAAGTCGATGTCTTTCTCGATGGCGTAGAGGATATTGTTGCGGTCTTTTTCCGTCAGTGAAGGCAGGTTGATGCGTACACCCGGCACATTGACACTCTTGCGGCTGCTCAAGGTAGCTTCATTCTGCACCTCGCACAGCAGGTGGTCGGCATTCTTTTCCACAACAACCAGTTCCAGGTCACCGTCGTCGATAAGGATATGACCGCCCACATTGAGGTCGTGTACAAAGTTGGGATAAGAAACGGAGATACATTCGCGGGTAGTCTGCCGGTCCGGATTACCTACCACTTTTACACGATCGCCTGCCTTGAAGGGAATAGGCTCGTCAAGGACAGTCGTACGCACTTCGGGACCCTTCGTATCCATGAGGATAGCGATGCGGTTGGAAACCGTACGCACATTGGCTATCAGCTTCTCGAAACCTTCGCGGCCTGCATGAGCCGTATTCATACGTACTACGTTCAAACCTGCGTCGAACAACTGTTTTATAAAATCAACATCGCAACGCTGATCGGAAATCGTTGCAACGATTTTTGTCTGTTTCAATAGCATAATCTTGTACCTATTTTATATTAATAATTCCTTTAACGCTTCCAATGCCAGACGGTAGGAGTTCAGCCCAAAGCCGCAAATAACACCCCGGCAGGCACAAGCTATCATGGATATGTGGCGAAACGACTCCCGGGCATGCACATTGGAGATATGAACCTCAATCACCGGAGCAGTGACCGACCGGATCGCATCTTGCAGGGCAATGGACGTATGGGTATAGGCCCCCGCATTCAGGATGATGCCGTCCGCATCAAAACCCACCTGCTGTATCTTGTCTATCAACTCTCCTTCGATGTTGGATTGGAAATAGTCTATCTGTACATCCGCATACTTTTCACGGAGTCCGGCAAGGTAGTCTTCAAAAGTAACACTGCCATAAATGGAAGGTTCGCGTTTACCCAACAGATTTATATTGGGGCCGTTAATAATCTGTATTCTCATAACACATTTTTTTATACCTTTGTCCACAGAGAACATTCTTTCAAGGTGCAAAGATAGGAAAAAGTAATGAAAGTAGAAGAGAAATTGACGAATAAGGAAAAACGAGCGGTGATAATCAGAAAGTATCAGCAATATCTCAGGCTGGAGAAAGCACTTTCGCCCAATACGCTCGATGCCTATATGACGGACCTACAGAAACTTCTGCACTTTCTGGAAGGAGAGAATATAGAAATTCCGGACGTAACACCAGATGATTTGCAACGCTTTGCCGCAGGACTCCACGACATCGGTATCCATCCCCGTTCCCAGGCCCGGATACTCTCCGGAATCAAATCGTTCTTCCACTTTCTGGTGATTGCCGACTATCAGGAAGCCGACCCGAGCGAGCTGCTGGAAGGTCCCAAAATCGGGTTCAGGCTACCGGAAGTGCTCACCGTTGAAGAAATCGACAGAATCATTTCCACCGTAGACATGGAGAAGAAAGAGGGACAACGCAACCGGGCTATCCTGGAGACACTGTACAGCTGCGGGTTACGCGTGTCGGAACTGTGTAACCTGAAAATCTCCGACCTCTATTTCGAGGAAGAGTTCATCAAGGTGGAAGGCAAAGGCGGCAAACAGCGTTTAGTACCTATCTCGCCTCGTGCAATCAAGGAGATAAAGTATTGGTTTGCAGACCGCAACCTGGGGAAAATAAAGAAAGGATACGAGGATTACGTATTTCTGGCACGATGGGGCAATAATATCTCCCGCATCATGGTGTTTCACATGATAAAAGAGCTGGCGGAAAAAGCCGGCATCACCAAGAATATCAGTCCCCATACGTTCCGCCACTCCTTCGCCACCCATCTGCTGGAAGGCGGCGCCAATCTGCGGGCCATCCAGTGCATGCTGGGACATGAATCCATCGCCACCACTGAAATCTATACACATATCGACCGGAACAGACTCCGAAGTGAAATTATCGAGCATCATCCCCGCAATATTAAATACAGGAAAGAGCACGGCGTTTATTAAATTATAATAAATGTGATAGTATTATTAACAAATTGCCAAGAGAATTAATATCTTTGCAAAGCTATATATATAGGAATATAGCAACTAATTGTGAATGGACAAATTTCAATTACAAACAATTAATTTATATCTAAAATGACTAAAAAATTGTATCTGCCTTTGTTAGTGGCACTTGTTGCTGTTTTGACATCATGCAGCAGCAAAATGGGTGAACTGTCTTCTGACTATTTCACAGTGACTCCGCAAGTATTGGAAGCCGTAGGCGGTAAGGTACCTGCTACAATTAACGGTAAATTCCCTGAAAAGTATTTCAAGAAAAAAGCTGTAGTGGAAGTTACTCCGGTTTTGAGATGGGAAGGCGGCGAAGCTAAAGGTCAGCCTGCCGTATTCCAGGGTGAAAAAGTAGAAGGCAACGACCAGACTATCTCTTACAAGGCTGGTGGTAGCTACACAATGAAGACTTCTTTCGACTATGTTCCCGAAATGGCTAAGTCTGAATTGTACTTGGAATTCAAAGCTAAAGTTGGAAAGAAAGAAGTTACTATCCCTGCTGTAAAAGTAGCCGACGGTGTTATCTCTACTTCTGAACTGGTTGGCCAGACTTTGGGCAGCGCTAATCCTGCTAACGGTGACGACGCTTTCCAACGCGTAATCAAAGAAAAATATGATGCAAACATCATGTTCCTGATTCAACAGGCTAACATCCGTTCAAGCGAGTTGAAAACTGCCAAAGCATTCAACGAAGAAGTTAAGAACATCAATGAAGCTGCCAACAAGAAGATCAGCAACATCGAAATCTCTGCATACGCTTCTCCCGATGGTGGCGTTGAGCTGAATACTGGTCTGGCTGAAAACCGTCAGAACAACACAGCCAAAGTTATCAACAAGGATTTGAAGAAGAGCAAAATCGAAGCAGCTGTAGATACTAAATATACTGCACAGGACTGGGAAGGTTTCCAGGAACTGGTCAGCAAATCCAACATCCAGGACAAAGAGTTGATTCTCCGCGTTTTGTCAATGTACTCTGATCCTGAACAAAGAGAACAGGAAATCAAGAATATCTCTTCTGTATACAGCACTTTGGCAGAAGAAATCCTTCCGCAACTGCGTCGTTCTCGTCTAACTTTGAACTATGACGTAATCGGTAAGTCTGACGAAGAAATCGCATCTTTGGCTGACAGCGATGCTAAGCAACTGAACATCGAAGAACTGCTGTATGCAGCTACTCTGACTAACGATCCTGCTAAGCAAGAAGCTATCTTCACCAAAGCTACTCAAATCTACCCGAACGACTACCGTGCATACAACAACCTCGGTAAGTTAGCTTACCAAGCCGGTGATTTGGACAAGGCTGAAGGCTACCTGAAGAAATCTCTTTCTATCAAGGATTCTGCTGAAGCTAACATGAACATGGGTCTCGTAGCTTTGAGAAAAGGCGACAAGGCAGCTGCTGAAACTTACCTGGGCAAAGCTTCCGGTACTAAGGAACTGAACGAAGCTCTGGGTAACCTGTACATCGCTCAAGGTCAATATGACAGAGCTGTTAACGCATTTGGCGACACTAAGACCAACAGTGCAGCTTTGGCACAAATCCTGGCTAAGGACTACAACAAGGCTAAGAGCACATTGTCAAGCATCGCTAAACCGGACGCTTACACTGACTACCTGATGGCTGTTGTAGGTGCAAGAACCAACAACTCTTCTATGGTTATGGACAACCTGAAGAAAGCTGTTGCCAAAGATTCTTCACTGGCTAAGAAAGCTGCTTCTGACTTGGAATTCTCCAAATACTTCACGAATGCAGACTTCATGAATATCATCAAATAATAAAGGTTATAAGATGAAAAGAAGTGCCCGGCATAGAAATATGTCGGGCATTTTTTTTTATTCACACCAAAAAGAACTACTTTCGCAGCAACGTATCAGAAGAAGAAAGCCGTATGAAGAATATTTATCTTGCATATTTCCTGATTATCATGCTATCCGCTTGCGGTGGCAAAAGCTCCGACACAGTCAGTCTGAGCGGAGAAATCAAAGGTTTGGGAAATGACACCTTATATATATACGGTGCAGACGAAATGTACGACCGCATGGATACCCTGCCCGTTGAGAACGGCAAATTCTCGAAAACACTCTCTCCGGATACCTTGGTAGCTGCATGGCTGTTGTTCAGCGACGGCAGCCGATACCCTTTCTTCATGGATAAAGGTGACAAAATACACATAAAAGGCTCTGCTGCCGAACTAAACAGTATGGAAATAACCGGCAACCCGCACAATGAAGAGTTGACCGCCTTCCGGAAAGAACTGAAAGGATTGGGCAAACCGTCTGAAAAAGTCCTGGAAGAGAAAGCCGGCAAATTTATCAATGAGCATCATTCCTCTTTAGCGAGTATCTACCTGCTTGACAAGTACTTCGTACAAAAAGGAAAACCGGATTATACCCTAATCAAACAACTGACCGAGCACATGACGGGAGAACTGAAAGACCGTCCCTATATCGACGGGCTGCTCGACCGCATCCAGGAAGAAGAAAAGGCTGCGACCGGAAAGACTGCCGCCTACTTCCGCCTGCCCAACGCCGAAGGGAAGCAGATAACCCGTTCGAACTTCAAAGACCAATACCTGCTAATACACTTCTGGGCTTCCTGGGATACCGTGAGCCGCGACAGCAATGCCGTTTACCGCAGAATCTACAAGAAAGAACAAAAAAATAAGAAATTTGCGCTTTTAGGAATTTCTTTAGACCTCAACAAAGACAATTGGAAAAAGGCTATCGAAACAGACACCCTGAAATGGGAGCAAGCATGCGACCTTTCCGGCTGGGAGACCGGAGTTGTAAAGCAACTTGCCATAAGAACCCTGCCTGCCAATGTGCTGCTCAGCCCTTCCGGAAGGATTGAAGGAAAGAACCTGAGTGAAGCGGCTATCGAGAAGAAGCTGAAAGACATAGAAGAACAAGAGAAGAAAGAAAAAGAAAAGAAGAGGGAGATAGAGAACGAAAGGAAAAAGAAACGATAACTTTTCTATCGGTAATCACTAAACCCTAATCACTAAACACTCAAATTACATGCTCATCAAAGTTTTTGGAGCGGCTGTTCAAGGTATTGATGCAACCCTCATCACTATCGAAGTCAACAGCTCCAGAGGCTGTATGTTCTATCTCGTCGGCTTGCCGGACTCTGCTGTCAAGGAAAGCCACCAACGCATCATTTCCGCACTGCAAGTAAACGGTTACCGGATGCCTACCAGCAATATCGTCATCAACATGGCACCGGCTGATATCCGCAAAGAAGGCGCCGCCTACGACCTGCCGTTGGCTATCGGCATGTTAGGTGCCAGCGAAGTAATCAAACCGGACAAGTTGAACCGCTATCTGTTAATGGGAGAGCTAAGTCTCGACGGCAGTCTGCAACCCATTAAAGGCGCCCTGCCCATTGCCATAAAAGCCAGAGAACTCGGTTTCGAAGGAATCATCATACCCAGGCAGAATACGCGGGAAGCCGCTGTTGTAAATAACCTGAAAGTTTACGGAGCAAAGAACCTGAAAGAGGTCATCGAGTTCTTCAACGACAAACAGGAACTGGAGCTGGTACATGTCGACACCCGTAAAGAGTTCTATACCCGACAGAATGACTTTGATCTGGATTTCTCCGACGTGAAAGGACAGGAAAACGTAAAACGCGCATTAGAGGTAGCGGCTGCAGGCGGACATAATATTCTACTGATAGGTGCTCCCGGCAGCGGAAAATCCATGCTTGCCAAGCGCCTTCCCTCTATCCTCCCCCCGTTAACATTGGGCGAAAGCCTTGAAACCACCAAGATACACTCTGTTGCAGGGAAGCTGGAACAGGAAAGCGGACTTATCTCCAAACGACCGTTCCGCGCCCCTCACCACACAATTTCCACTGTAGCCATGACAGGAGGCGGCAGTTTCCCGCAACCGGGAGAAATCAGCCTGGCACACAACGGAGTCTTATTCCTCGATGAGCTGCCGGAGTTCAATCGAAATGTACTTGAAGTACTGCGCCAGCCGCTGGAAGACCGGGAAATCAGCATTTCCCGAATTAAATGCAATGTCAAATACCCGGCCAGCCTGATTCTCGCAGCATCCATGAACCCCTGCCCTTGCGGATACTACAACCACCCTACCAAAGCCTGCGTATGCAGCCCGGGGCAAGTACAGAAATACCTGAACCGCATTTCGGGACCTTTGCTCGACCGTATCGACCTGCAAATCGAAGTCATCCCCGTTCCCTTTGAGAAGATGTCGGATGCACGTCCCGGTGAATCGAGCACCCTCATTCGGGAACGCGTAGTACGCGCACGTCAGACCCAATCCGAAAGATATGCCGAAATTCCCGGTGTATATTGCAATGCACAGATGAACAGCAAATTACTTGCCCGTTATGCCCGCCCCGATGACAAAGGGCTGGCACTGCTGAAAACGGCCATGAACCGCTTCAACCTCTCGGCACGCGCCTACGACCGCATCTTAAAAGTTTCACGCACCATCGCCGATCTTGAGGGCTGCGAACTGATACAGCCCTCGCATTTGGCAGAAGCAATCAGATACAGAAACCTGGACAGGGAAGATTGGGCCGGATAGCCCCGTATCAGTCTTATATAGCCCTCTTTTTCAGTTTAAAGACTACCTCTCTGTCATCTTTACCTTCATACCTGCCGTTTCCACCTTTCGGATTCATCTTTATATCCACAGAATCGGTCTGGTAAACCCCGGTAAGGTCCTCACAGATAATACGGAAGTCCTGATAACCGGTTATGGTATTCTGATAAAGATACTCTCCGTTTTCTTTGGTATAAACCGTATCGGATAAAACAGCATAGCCATATGAACCGTCGGCAGGAGAAGCTATATGCTTTACCAGGATTCTGGCATCGGGCACAACCTGCCGGCTCTCTCCCAGTACTTTACCTCTGAATTCATATTTGGCATAAGAAGTACAATTCTCACTTCCTGCCCCCATACTGTTTTCATCGCAATATGCGAACCCCAATAAAATCAATGCACCGAACATCACGCCGTTGAAAATTCTAAGCCATTGTTCTTTTTCTCTCTTCATAGTGTGTTTATAGTCTAAGTTATATCCTATAAACGCCTATCCCAACAAAATACTGCACAACAACCCGACTTTTAACGTATAATCAGTTCTTTTCTATTCTGATGCGGGCATCCACTGCTATTACGTACTTTTCCGTGGCCAACAACGGATTGATATCCATTTCCTTAATTTCCGTAGCAAAGCGCAGCAAAGTGGACAAGCGGACAATAATTTCGGCAAACCTGTCCTCATTCACCCCTTTCTGCCCGCGCGTACCTTTTATTATCTTATAGGCGCGCAACGAATGAATCATCGAATAAGCCTCCTCATAAGACAAAGGAGCCAGACCGGAGGATACGTCTTTCAGCACCTCCACAAAGATACCGCCCAAGCCGCAAAGCACTACATGCCCGAATTTCTCCTCATACTTGGCTCCGATAAACAGTTCCGTTCCTTTCAACATAGGCTGCACCATGATACCCGTTACTTCCGGAATCTGCATCATCCGTTCAAACTCCAACGCCAGATGCTGTTCACTCTTTATATTCAGTACCACACCGCCTACATCGGATTTATGCACAGGCCCCACCACCTTTGCCACTACCGGGAATCCGGCACGACGGGCAAATGCAAGCACCTCTTCCTTGTTTGCAGACACAAACTCCTCCACTACAGGAATACCGGCAGAATGCAGCAAAGCCTGCACGTAATGCGGTTCTATATAACCGTTTTCGGGGATGGAATCAATGATGCGGCGGATGCGCGGAACATCCACGCCAAACAGCTCTATTTCATTATTTGCCGGTTTCGAGGCATTCATAATGCGCGACAATGCCGTACCCAACGTCACTTCATCGGCAAAATTCACATGTCCTTTGGCAAGGAAAGCGGCCACTTCGGCTCCTGCCGTATTAATGGACGGGAGAATAGGGAATATCGGTTTCCTGCAAGCCTGCATCTTCTCATGCAGCACATCGTACATTTCGAACATGGTGACCAGTCCCGGTGTACCGAAAATAGCCATTACCGCATCCACATTATCAAACTTCTCCTCACAATATTCCAAACAAAGCCGCAGATGCTCAGGCGTACCCGTAGCTAAAATATCTATCGGATTACCAACAGCAGCTCCCGGAAAAAGCTTGCTTTTCAGCTCTTCGGCAAGCTCACCTTCCAGCTTCGGCACATTCAGTCCGCCCTTGCTCAAGGCATCGGTCAGCATCACCCCCGGTCCGCCGGCATGGGTGATAATGGCAAAATTCTTTCCTTTCAGTTCCGGCAAAGTGAAGATACATCCTACCGTGGTCAGCTCTTCACGGGAGTAACAACGCACGATACCTGCTTTACGGAACAAAGCCTCCACCGCCGAATCGGAACTGGCGATAGCTCCCGTATGCGAGGATGCCGCACGGCTGCCACTCTCACTGCTTCCCGACTTAATAGCCGCAATCTTACATCCTTTTCTTATCAGCGAAGAAGCATGGAACAGCAATCTGTCAGGGTCGCCTATACTTTCTATATAAAGCAGTTTTATCCTGGAATCGTTTTCAGCATCGAAATGCTCGTCCATATATTGCAGCACATCTTCCACTCCAATCTGTTTGGCATTGCCCACAGACCATACGGAATTGAACTGCAAGCCTTTAGTTACCGCGCTCTCCAGAATAAACACCGCAGTGGCCCCGGAACTGGAAATCAAATCAACACCCTGCGGGTTCAAATTGGGAATAGGCTGGCTGAACACGCTATGATGCCACGTATTCATCAGCCCGATACAATTAGGACCTATCAACGAAGCGCCGTACTTATTCACTGTTTCCAGAATACGGTCTTCCAACAACGCCCCTTCATGCGTTTCCTCTCCGAAACCTGCAGAGAGAATGATGAACGCACGTACCTGCTTTTCCGCAGCAAGCAATTCTACCGCATCCGGACAAAAAGATGCCGGTATGGCAAGTATTGCCAAGTCCGTATCCGGAATATCCTTTACATCAGCATACGCTGTAACGCCCTGTACTTCTGTTTCTTTCGGATTGACGGCACGCAGTTCTCCGGTATAACCGCCATTAATCAGATTTCTCAAAATAGCTCCACCGGGTTTATGTACATTGTTGGAAGCTCCCACCACCACAATACTGGCAGGACGCAGCAATTGGTTTGTTATCATAGTCTGTTCTATCAAGTTCACTATATATAATGCACAAATATACATTTTGTATGCGTAATGACAATCATTATAAGAAAATATTCTTTGATTTAGGAAATAAACATTACTTACCTGCAAGGAAAACCATGAATTAAAGCTTCAGTTACAAAAATGAAAGTATATTTTTTTAGTTCTACTTACGAACAAACGATGCTTACCTTCTCATGATATACTTTCAATTTAGGCGTTTGATATATAAATAAGCCGCTTTGGTCTACAAAGCCGGAAACGTGTTCTTACAGCCTCTACTTTTGTTCCTCATTAAAACACTCAAAGTAGATATGAATAAAACAAAAACTGAAATTAAAGACAAAATGCAACACACAACGAAAAGAAGAATAAGTATTGGTTTACTGTTGATATGCCTCTGCCTTCCCGCCTCCGCTCAACAATTGACTCAAAACATCAGAGGAATAGTAACAGACAAAGCTTCGGGTACTCCTATCGCCTATGCCACCATTCAGGTGGAAGATGCTCCCGACCGGGGAGCGATAACAGACAGCCTGGGAAACTTCTTGCTGAAAGGTATTCCCTTAGGACGGCACAGTGTAAAAGCAACTTTCGTAGGTTACGCCCCCAGCCTCATCCGTGAGATACTGGTATCTTCGGCTAAAGAAACTTTTCTGGAAATAGCAATGACAGAGAATACGCAAGAGTTGGGAGAAGTAGTAATTCGACCGCAAGTAAACAAAGAACAAGCGCTCAATAAAATGGCATTGACAGGCGCACGCATGTTCAGCGTAGAAGAAGCCTCCCGTTATGCCGGAGGAATGGACGACCCTGCCCGGTTAGCCAGTTCCTTCGCCGGTATCTCTTCCGGCGTATCACAAAACGGTATTTCCATTCACGGCAATGCTCCCCACCTGCTGCAATGGCGATTGGAGGACGTGGAAATTCCCAATCCAAACCATTATGCAGATATTGCCACACTTGGCGGAGGTATTCTTTCTTCCTTAAGCAATCATGTTCTGGGCAATTCGGACTTCTTTACCGGAGCATTCCCTGCCGAGTATGGCAATGCCGTATCCGGAGTTTTCGATATGAAGCTGAGAAACGGGAACAGCAGAAAGGTTGAGAATACCGTCCAGGCAGGAATATTAGGTATCGATGTTGCTTCGGAAGGACCTCTGAGCAAGAAACACAAGGCATCCTACATTGTCAATTACCGCTATTCCGCCACCGGACTGCTGAAACATCTGGGAATGGTAGACCTGGGAGGCGCTTTTGACTATCAGGACCTGAACTTCAAACTGAACTTCCCTACCCGCAAGCTGGGAACTTTCTCTGTATGGGGGACGAGTCTGATAGATAAGTACGGCAGTGATTTGGAAAAGGATGTGAACGAATGGGAATATTCAAGCGACAGTTCCGAATCAAAGACCGATCAATATATGGCTGCCGGAGGAATCAGCCACCGCTATCCCATCGGAGAGAAGGGTTTCCTCAAGACTACCCTTGCCACCACTTATTTCCGAAGTACGGCTTCCATCGATATGTTCGACACGAGCCTGAACGCCACTCCATTCCTGGACATGAAAAGAGAAAACACAAACCTTGTATTAAACACCTCCTACAATCATAAGTTCAGCGCACGGTTTACCAATAAAACGGGCGTAACCTTCACACAAATGCTCTATAATATGGAGATGAGTCTTGCCCCCTTCGTAAGTCAGCCTTTGAACGTCATTTCTATGGGAAGCGGACATACGAGCCTGTTATCGGCATATACCAGCAACTCCATCGGGATAGGCAACAACTTCACCTTGAGCCTTGGGCTGAATGCACAGCTATTGACGCTTAACAAGAGTTGGACACTGGAACCCCGCATCGGCATGAAATGGCAGGCTACATCCAGAAGTTCTTTTGCTTTAGCTTACGGGCTACATAGCCGGATGGAAAAGATGGATGTGTATTACACCCAAACTCCTCAAACAGGCGACAAGTTAGTGAACAAAGACCTGGACTTTACCAAAGCAAATCATTTCATGCTGACCTTTGATTATAAAATCTCCGATGACATGATATTGAAAATAGAACCCTATTATCAGTTCTTATTTGATGTTCCGGTCAGACCTAATGACTCTTATTCCGTGCTCAACCGGGAAGACTTCTATGTAGAAGATGCTTTAGTCAACCGGGGGAGAGGGAAGAATATCGGAGTGGACGTTACGCTGGAGAGATACCTTAACAGAGGTTACTATTATATGTTTACCGGCTCTCTTTTCAACTCCCGTTATTGTGGAGGCGACGGAGTGTGGCACGACACCAAATTCAACCGCAACTTTATCCTTAACCTCCTGGGTGGTAAAGAGTGGATGATGGGGCGCAACAAACAGAATATCCTGAGCGTGAATGCAAAACTTACCCTGCAAGGGGGCGACCGGTATTCTCCGATAGATGAAGAAGCAACTCTGGCACATCCAGACAAGGAGGTACAATACGATGAGACAAGAGCATACAGCAAGCACTTCGCACCGATATTCCTGACAAACTTTTCCGTCAGTTACAAGATTAACAAGAAGAAAAGTACGCATGAATTTGCCGTCAAACTGCTCAATGCTACTAATTACGAAGAACATGGCGGCCACGAATATAACCTGAAGACCGGAAAAATAGAGGTGAACAGATTTGCCATGTCCTTGCCTAATATCTACTATAAGGTTGAGTTTTAAAGATAAAAGCATTACTTTTGAACACACAAAGAAACGTTATGGCTAACTTTGACAGAACAAGCTCCCCACCTTTCCTACGCAGGCTTCTGATAGAACCCGAATACAGAATGGCAAGGCATCTCATACTCATCCTTATCTTGGTGGTCACTGCCCTCAATCAGGCTTTCATGACGATGAGGGTCGGGCTGGACGTTATGGGACATACCATCTTTATTCAGGTTCTGTTTCTATTCATTACTTATCTGATAACCTGCTACTTCAATCTTTGGGTACTGCTTCCCCGCCACCTGCTAAAGAAAAGGTATATACAGTACATGGTTTATTTAGTAATCACTATTTTTTTACTGGTCACCTTCCAAACCGCAGAGGAGCGTATGGTGCTTTCTTACTTCAATATATTGGATGATTTTTACACGCTGCCAAGAATAGTTGTCAATATATTATCTTCTACTGCATTGGTGTTACTGTGTGTATCGGGCGGAGCAATGACAGTGCTATTAAAGCACTGGATAACAGACAACCGGAAAGTAAACCAACTGGAAAAGCTGCATATACAGTCCGAGGTAGAACAACTGAAAGAGCAAGTAAACCCACACCTGTTATTCAACATTCTCAACCGTACAGGAACTCTGGCAAAACATCAGCCGGAAGAAGCCTCAGATATGCTTATCAGGTTGAGCCAACTACTTAGATACCAGCTATATGACTGTAATAGGGAAAAGGTACTGTTAAACTCAGAAATAAAATTCATGAACAACTATCTTACATTGGAGAAAATGTATTCCGGCTTGTTTAAGTTCGATATCCGGTCGGATAAAGGTTGTTCCCATGTGTTGGTCGCTCCGTTATTATCTATCTCCTTTGTACAATCTGCCGTAATCAGAATTTATGAGTTGAAGCAAGCAACATCTGTCAACATCTTGTTCGAGACGGCAGATTCTACGGTAACCTTTACTTGCCGTTGTCCATTGGAAAATGTATTCTTCAATATGGACTTCTCCAAGATAAGGAAACGACTTGACTTTTTGTATCCCAACCGCTATTCATCAAGAATAACCGGTGAGGAAGTAACATTAATAATAGAAATATAAGCCGACACATGACTTACACTGATAAAAATAAGATTCCTGATTTTCTGCTGAATTCCCGTTTCAGGATTCACAGGCATATCCTGCTGCAACTTGTCATACTTGCACTGACTATCAACATGTCATTAGACGGTGATGCAAGATTATTCAGAAATACAACAGCCACCCTCTCCTGGTTCAGTTATTATTTACTCATCAACGGCATTATCTACATCAATCTCTATATATTGACACCCCGTTATCTGGAAAAGGAGAAATATCAAAAATATTTCCTAGGAGCAGTCGGCCTGATTTTCCTCACCTTATTTGGAATAACGGCCTTGCAAGCTATCTTCTATCGTTTCAAGGGGATTAAAGAACTCAATGACACCTCTCTTATTCTATTGAACTTTGCTTCATCCACCTTATCGATAGGTCTAATGCTTGCCGGGACATCTGCCTTGTTATTGTTACGCCATTGGATGAACCATACCCGGCGCATTGGCGAGTTGGAGGCCAATACCCTGCAATCGGAATTGCAGCATCTGAAGCGGCAGATTAATCCGCACTTCCTTTTCAATATGCTCAATAATGCCAATGTCTTAATCAAGAAGAACCCGGACGAGGCGTCACAACTCCTGTTTAAACTGGAAGACTTGCTACGCTATCAAATCAGTGACAGTTCTAAAGACAGAATCGAGCTAAGTTCGGACATCCGTTTCTTAAACGATTTCCTCAATCTGGAGAAGATAAGGCGGGATAAGTTCGAATATATCCTATCTAAGGAAGGAGATATAAATGCTGTATCACTTCCTCCCCTTCTATTCATTCCTTTCGTGGAGAATGCCATCAAACACAATCCGGACAGTGAAAACATATCTTACGTACACCTCTCATTCAAAGTAGGGAAGAATGCACTGGTTTTTCAATGTACAAACTCCATACCCGCAAGGACTCCGGTTGAGAAGAAGATAGGCGGATTGGGATTGAAGAATATAAAACGACGTTTGGAGTTGCTATATCCCGACAAACATTCTTTGGAAGTAGAAGAAAACGAATCAAGTTACAAAGTTACTTTACACTTAACATTATGAACTGTATAATAGTAGACGATGAACCGTTGGCACGGGAGGCCATCGAAATCCTGGTAAAAGAAATACCTTATTTAGAACTGGCGGGCACTTTCAATAACGCTTCTTCGGCAGCCTGGTTTATGGACGGGCATACGGTTGATTTAATCTTTCTGGATATACAAATGCCCGGTATCACAGGCATGGACTTTGCAAAAACAATTTCCAGAAGTACCCTTATCATCTTCACCACCGCCTACTCGGAATATGCCCTCGACAGTTACGAGGTAGATGCAATAGACTATCTTATCAAACCCGTAGAACCCGAACGTTTCAGGAAAGCAGTGGATAAAGCGTTTTCCTATCATTCGCTGTTATTGCAAGAGGAAAAAGAGAACATAGAACCTGCTGCCGATAACTACTTCTTTGTGAAATCAGACCGGAAGTACTTCAAAGTAAACTTCAAGGATATACTTTTTGTAGAGGGATTGAAGGATTATGTAATCTTGCAACTGGAAAAACAGCGCATTATCACCCGGATGAATCTAAAAGCGATGTATGAATTACTCCCCAAAAGCCTTTTCCTAAGAGTGAATAAGTCTTACATCGTAAACACCACCCATATCGAGGCGTTCGATAACAACGATATTTTTATCAAAACTTACGAGATAGCTATCGGCAGTAGTTATCGGGACATCTTCTTCAAGGATTTCGTCACCCGTAAGCGGAAAGAATGACCGCCCTTTCCATAGAAATAACCAGTCTCTTTTGTGCAATCATCAGAAAACCGTTATCTTTGCACTGCTTAAAAGCGTTCATAACAAAAGAGATACATAGATACAATGGAAAAGAAATTCAAGCGTACCACCGTGACATCGGCGTTGCCCTATGCCAACGGCCCCGTTCATATCGGACACTTGGCAGGGGTTTACGTACCTGCCGACATCTACGTCCGCTACCTGAGACTGAAAAAAGAAGACGTAGTCTTTATCGGCGGCTCCGACGAACACGGAGTGCCCATCACCATCCGTGCCAAAAAAGAAGGGATTACACCGCAAGATGTAGTAGACCGCTATCATACGCTTATCAAGAAGTCTTTTGAGGAATTCGGCATTTCGTTTGACGTATACAGCCGTACTACTTCAAAAACGCATCACGATACAGCTTCCGAATTCTTCCGCAAACTGTACGATAAGGGCGAATTCATCGAAAAGACCAGCATGCAATACTACGACGAGGAAGCCAAGACTTTCCTTGCCGACCGCTACATCACCGGCGAGTGTCCGCATTGCCACGCAGAGGGCGCTTACGGCGACCAATGCGAGAAATGCGGTACAAGCCTCAGCCCTACCGACCTGATTAATCCGAAAAGCGCCATCAGCGGCAGCCAGCCCGTAATGCGCGAAACCAAGCACTGGTATCTGCCCCTCGACAAACATGAAGCATGGTTGCGCCAGTGGATATTGGAAGACCATAAAGAATGGCGTCCCAACGTGTATGGCCAATGCAAGAGCTGGCTCGACATGGGCTTACAGCCGCGTGCCGTGAGCCGCGACCTGGACTGGGGCATTCCCGTTCCGGTAGAAGGCGCCGAAGGTAAGGTGCTTTATGTATGGTTCGATGCTCCCATCGGTTATATCAGCAATACCAAAGAACTGCTGCCCGACTCTTGGGAGAAATGGTGGAAAGACCCTGAAACACGTCTGGTTCACTTCATCGGAAAAGACAACATCGTATTCCACTGCATCGTATTCCCCGCCATGCTGAAGGCGGAAGGCAGTTATATCCTGCCCGACAACGTGCCCAGCAACGAGTTCCTGAATCTGGAAGGAGACAAGATTTCCACTTCACGCAACTGGGCCGTATGGTTGCACGAGTATCTGGAAGACTTCCCCGGCAAGCAGGACGTGCTGCGCTATGTGCTCACTGCCAACGCTCCGGAAACAAAAGACAACGACTTCACTTGGAAAGACTTCCAGGCACGTAACAACAACGAGCTGGTAGCGGTATACGGCAACTTCGTAAACCGTGCCCTGCAACTCACCAAGAAATACTTCGACGGTGTAGTGCCCGCTGCCGGCGAACTGAACGACTACGACCGTGAAACACTGAAAGAGTTTGCCGACGTAAAAGAAGAAGTGGAGAAGCTGCTCGACGTATTCAAATTCCGCGATGCGCAGAAGGAAGCCATGAACCTGGCACGTATCGGCAATAAATATCTGGCAGACACCGAACCCTGGAAGCTTGCCAAGACGGATATGCCGCGTGTAGCCACCATCCTGAATATCTCCCTGCAACTGGTTGCCAACCTTGCCATCGCTTTCGAACCGTTCCTGCCGTTCAGCAGCGAAAAGCTCCGCAAGATGCTGAACATGGACAGCTTCGACTGGGCAGAGCTCGGCCATACAGACCTGCTCCCCGCCGGACACCAACTGGCAACTCCCGAACTGCTGTTCGAGAAGATTGAGGATGATGTTATCCAGGCACAGGTAGACAAACTGCTCGCCACCAAGAAAGCAAACGAGGCAGCCGGCTACAAAGCCAATCCTGTCAAGCCCGTTATCTCATTCGAGGACTTCGAGAAACTGGATATCCGCGTAGGAACCGTATTGGAATGCGAAGCCGTACCCAAGATGAAGAAGCTATTGAAGTTCAAGATAGCCGACGGACTGGAAAACCGTACTATCGTCAGCGGCATCGCCCAGCACTACCAACCGGAAGAGCTGGTAGGCAAGCAGGTACTGTTCATCGCCAACCTGGCTCCCCGCCAATTCAAGAACGGACTGGTGAGCGAAGGCATGATACTTTCTGCCGAAAACTATGACGGCTCACTGGCAGTAACCTCACTGTTGCGTGAAGTAAAGCCCGGCAGTGAAGTGAAATAATCCGTATGAGCGAGTCTTCACTGAAACAAAAAACAATAGGAGCATTGCTCTGGAACTTGCTGGACCGTATGGGCCAGCAAGTTCTGTTGTTTATTGTCGGTATCCTCGTAGCCAATATACTCTCCGTTGAAGACTATGCGCTGGTAGGGATGCTTGCCATTTTCAGCGCAATTGCCAATATCGTACTGGACAGCGGATTCAGTGCCGCACTCATTCAGAAGAAAGAGACGACTGCAGAAGAGTTCAGTTCCGTCTTCTGGTTCAATCTGGGAATGAGTATCCTGCTGTATGGAGTGCTGATGGGCTGTTCCCCGCTGATAGCCCGCTTCTTTAACCAGCCCAAACTGGTGGAACTGTCGGCTGTCATTTTTCTGGCACTTCCCATCAATGCGCTCACTATCATACAAAGCACCATACTGAACAAGCAAATCCGCTTCAAGCCGTTGACGCAAATAAACCTATACTCCATGACGGTTTCGGGCATAGCTTCGCTTGCCATGGCACTGACCGGCTGTGGAGTATGGACATTGGCCCTGCAACCGGTAATACTGGCAGCAGCGCGCGCCACCCTGCTATGGAGCCGCGAGAACTGGCGTCCGCAACGGACTTTCCGCTTCGCAGTCATACGGTCACTGTTCGGATTCGCTTCAAGCCTGTTATTGGCAAGCCTTATCAATACCTGCTTCCTGAATATCTATTCCGTTATCATCGGCAAACTGTTTCCGCAAAAACAATTGGGATATTATACGCAAGGAAACAAAATGTGCGATATGGGTGTCAGCCTGATTTACGGAAGTATACAGAATGCCACCTTCCCCATATTCAGTACCATCCAGAACGAACGGGAAAGGCTGATAAGGGCTTATCGCAAGACCATCCGTTTTACGGCATTCATCACACTCCCCATCATGGCAGGTCTGTTCGTTACGGCAGGTCCCGTTATCCGTTTGCTGCTGAAAGAGGAATGGTGGCCTTCCATTCCTTTCTTCCAACTGCTCTGTCTTGGCGGTTGCTTCACCATACTGACTGCCATCAACAATAATTTCATTAAAGTAAGCGGACGTTCGGACGGCATACTTAAAATAGAATATTACAAGATAGCCTTCACCGTGGCAGTAGTGCTGCTTACCTATCGGGAAGATGTGCTGACGATGGTAGCAGGCCTTGTAGTCACCCGCCTGCTGGTATACATTATCAATATGATTTACACCGCCCATTACACGGGATACCGCTTTTCCATGCAACTTATGGATTTACTGCCATATGCAGGACTCAGCATTCTGATGACCTTATTGCTACTGCCCATTGGCGGATGGATAGAGAACCAGTTGCTACTGCTCGTCACACAAGCGGCAGCCGGCACGGTCATTTATATAGGTACGGCCTATATCACCGGTTCGAAGATACTGAAAGACTCGCTGGAATTAATACGAAAGAAAAAAGGACATGAACAATAATACCGGACTTAAAGTCAGCGTCCTGATGCTCACCTACAATCAGGAACGTTACATCAACGAGGCCATCCGCAGTGTAATGCTGCAAGAGACAAACTTCCCCTTTGAACTGGTCATAGGGAACGATGCCAGTACGGACTGTACGGGAACGATTTGCGCAGACTGGCAAAAAAAGTACCCGGAACAAATCGTCCTATTCAACCGGAAGAAAAATCTGGGACTGCAACAGAACTTCATACAAACCTACGCCCAATGTCGGGGACAATATATCGCCATCTGCGAGGGCGATGACTTCTGGACAGACAAACGGAAACTGCAAATCCAGGTAGATTTTCTGGATACGCATCCCGACTATTCCACCTGTTTTCACCGGGTTATCAACTACTACGAAGACCGCGGAACCAAGAGCCTCAGCAATGGCGGGCAGAAGCAGGATACAGACATATCAGACCTTGCACGCAGCAATTACATCTCCAACGTATCCGCCTTGTTCCGCCGGGGCTTGTTTGGCGAACTGCCCGAATGGTTTGCCCGTGTCAGCACCTACGACTATGCCATACATTTGCTGAATGCACAATTCGGGAAGATACATTATATAAAGCGTCCGATGGCTGTCTACCGCCAACACGGAAAAGCAATCTGGAGTGAAGCCGGAACAGACCGGAAACTGGACATCGCACTCGTTGTCCGGGAGTTGCTAATGGATTATTTTAAAGAAAGAAGGACTGACGTATACGACAATCTCCGGCAATCCCATGCGCAGATATGCCTGAACCTCATCCGCCATTACACCGGCAAAGGACAGCAAGAACAAATAGAGCATACGGAAAAACGGCTTCTGCAATATCAACCGCAGTGGACTATGGAAGATGTGAAACGTATGGAATTGCCCCGCCCGCAATCAACCACACAAAGGCTGGCAGGATTTGTCAAAGGCATGATGAAACGGGGAAGAGCCGCCGTTTCCAGAGTGATACCGTTACCGCATATCTGACACGTCCGGCGAAAACGACCCATCCACACGCAAAGAGGACATTACAGGAATTTCCCAACCGTCTTTTCCAGCACACCGTTATCGCTCAGCAGCTTCTCCACAAACTCGCGAAAAGCTCCATAACCGCCATGTGCGGCCGTTACATACTTTACTTCCCGCTTCACATATTCGGGCGTATTGCTGGGAGAGGCGCTGTAACCCACCAGACGCAGCAGTGGCAAATCATTCAGGTCGTCACCGATAAAGGCAACCTCACTTAACGAAATACCCAACTCGCGGCATAACTCCTCAGCCTGCTCCACTTTATCCTTGACCCCTAAATAACAATAGTCGATTTTCAGCTTATCGGCGCGCTTCTGCACGATTTGCGTATTCTCGCCGGTCATAATGGCAACGGGTATATCTAATTCGCGCAGAAAAATCACTCCCCAGCCGTCTTTCACGGAAAAGCGTTTCATAACGTCCCCTTCGGCAGTATAATACATTCCGCCGTCGGTCCATACACCGTCAATATCGGTAATAACTAATTTCGGTAACATGCCTGTTATTTCTTTTAAGATTAAGAATGTAAGAATATCTATTGCCCACGCTCTCCCAATTTACCGCGTTTTCCGTCACGATAGCCGTCCCACAGAGCTTTCCATTTGGCTATCTTCTGCTTTTCATACAACAGCACAAAGACAATCCGTTTATATAGATGGTAGCGTAAATGGGCTTTCAGGTTCAGGCTCTCAGGATAGAGTCTGTGAAGTACCATGCCATTGCGCACATTGTAATAAGTACGTGCCGGCGGATACTCGTTCGGAAAAACCTCCTTACCCAGCAAGCGGTGTTTCTTCTTCTGATACCCCAAATCGTGTTGCAACAGGATATTTTTGAAACAAACCGTCCGTACTCCTTTACGCGCTGCACGCCAGCAGTACTCGCAGTCGATGCCCCATACAAACAACTCTTCCATAAAAACGTCCAGTTCTTCGAACAAGCCGACCGGATAAACAGTACCGGAAGTCATGGCGGAAGAGACCTCATCCACCCTGTCAGCAACGGGATAAAGCGGAGCCTGCTGAGACTTTATAAAATAATTGACGGAGAAAATAACCCGCTTTTCTTCCCCGTAACTCCGGATGGCAGCCATATAATCCGGGAAAGCTCCTGGCAGGAAGTAACTGTCCTGATCCAATGTCAGAAGATGCGTATATCCATGCTCGCGGGCATAAGCCACGGCATCATTCAGCGCAGTACCGATGCCTACATTCCGCCCGCAACCCCTATATTCCAGACGCTCCGGATGAGTGACGCCCGACAAGGGCAACTGTTCCTTTCCGCCTCCGGGCGTATTATCCCACAACAGCAATCTATCCACCTGCGGCAGATAACTGTTGATATTCCCGGTCAAATCCTTACCGGGATGATAAAGTACAACAACGGCAAGCAGTCTCATTCCTCAATCAATGACGGATAAATAATCTCGTTACGCGGTATCTCCTTCCGTACCCGACGGCCTACCACCTTATCTCGTTCTGCCCACTTAAAGCCGTCGCCCGGACTAAGCAGGTGAATATCCTCTTCCGTGATAATATCGCCGGGATGCAGCGCCTTGTTCGTAGCAATGGAACGTTCCAGCTTCACCTTGGCGGCAGAGACGGCAGGGTCGATATACAATTCCTCCCTGCCCAGCCAATGCTCGGCGATGCGGATATCACGAATCATGCGGTTCACACCGTCCGGTCCCAAAGAACCTTGTTGGTCTGTTCCCTTCATGCGGCGGTCAATGGTGACGTGTTTCTCTATAATCTCCGCACCCATTCCTACGGCAACCACCGGAGCGGCAATGCCAATGGTGTGGTCGGAAAAGCCGATATGGTATTGTCCGTAATGCTGTTTCAGATAAGTTATCGTTCTCAGGTTCAGGTTATCGGGCTGAGTGGGATACTGCGATACACAGTGCAGTATGGATATATCGTTGTGATAACGGGTAATAACCTCCAAAGCATCGTCCAGTTCCTTCTTGCCTGCCATACCGGTGGAAAGGATGATAGGAATCCTGGTTTCTGCCATCACTTCCAGCAACGGCAGGTTGGTAAGGTCGCGGCTTGCCACCTTGAGGCGGTCGGGCGTAAAGAGCTTCAATAAAGACATGCAGCCTTTTGAGCACAGTGTTTCCACGAAGTCCAGGCCCAATGACTTGGCATGCTTGTAAACTTCAAAATGCTCCTCGTCCGTCAGTTCCAGATAAGCGCGGTGCTCGCCATAGGTGCGTCCGAAAGAGTGGGGAGAGTCGTACGGACGGTTCATCTGCGAATCGGTCAGTTCTTCATTCAAATCCCGCTTGGTCATCTTTACCGCGTCCATAGGACGGAGTTCCAGATTAAAGACTTCTTCGCGTACGGGACGTGACACCAAGTCGACAATCAACTTGGCGATATCGACGGAACCGTTATGGTTCTGTCCTATTTCTCCGATAATGTATGTACTCTTCATTCGGCAACTGTTATTTTTGTTTACTATCATCAAATCTATCTTCCTTCCCTGCCACAATACACTGTAGAAAGGGGGACAATGAGTCAGGGAGTGAAAGGCATTCAGTCAGGGAGCCATCCCCTTTCAGTCAGTGGCTGAATGGAGTCCGGTCAGCGACTGTTGCCGGCCTCTTCCCGGCAGTATAATCTTTTTTCCTTTTCCAAGAAGTCTCCCTGCGATAAAGCCGGAGCTTATTTCTCGTTTTTCGCTATATTTTCCAGCATTTTGACCCTATACTCCGGATGTGCCTCCACCAACCGGAGCAGTGCATGGATGCTGTGGTCGGTCTGCTCGCAGAAAGCGACGTAAAGCTCTTGCAACAGGGTGAAATCCTCCATTGTATCGAGCGTAAAGCGAAGGTCCAACCGCCCTTCCAGCTCATCGGGCAACGGAAGCAGGCGAACGCTGAACGCTTCGGGGTGTGTATAGAGATAAATCGTAACGTGCTCTATGTACAGTTTTTCCTGCGTAGCGGCGGCTGCACGGCGCAGGGCATCGGCAGTCGTCAGCTCGGCAAACAAGCCCAAATGAGATTTGATAGTGGGACGGCCGTCTGCAAAACCGTAAGCGATATAATCTGCCGGGCGGGCATCGTACTCCTCGAAGAAAGCCCGGAAACTGTCGGGACGCAGGAAAGGATTGTCAGAACAGACACGGATAAAGCGGTCAAGGTTGAATGTTGCGGCAGCCCGGATAAAGCGGTCGAGTACATTGTCCTCGTCTCCCCGGTAGCAACAGATACCTGCTTCGCGGGCAACCTCTGCCAGTATATCATCCTGCGGACGGTCGGTAGTGGCAAGCACAATAGTCTTATCGGCGCAGGCCTGCTTGATATTTCCGATTAAAATGTCGATAATGCGCTGCCCGCCATAGAAAGGGAGCAGTATTTTATTATGCAACCGGGTAGAACCGGTACGTGCCTGAATGATGATTCCGTCTTTCATACTTTCATTCGTTTAAAAGCGTCTATATAACTGCCCGGCGTAACGTTGATCACTTCCTTGCCCAACCGACGCGCATAGGCTTCGAGCACGAAATAGGACTTAAAGGCCACATACATGTGATAGAGTATCGTATAAAGCCGTGCGCTATGCAGATTCTCCTGAGTCACCGTTGCCGCCTGCGACTTATTCTGGTCATAGAAATGTTTTTGGTGCATCAGTACCACGTTGTCGTCCGTCACCGTGATTTCCGGCAACCAGGAGTGATCGGCGCCTGCCAGATAAATTTTCTTGAAAGGCAAACGCAACCCGATGGCAATAGAAGGAATCAGTACGTTGTGCGGACGGGGCACACCCCAACCCTTAGCGAATACCCAGTTGCAGAATCCCTGCACACCTTCTATCGGAGTGGTATTGTAAATGCAGAGGCGGATATTCCTATTACCCGCCAACATAGGCTGCCACTCTTTATTCTTCAAAGCACGGGCGGGAATAAACAGACTCATCGGCCAAGCGGTTTTTTCGGCAAGCGTCCGGAACAATTGTACCCGCTTCTCGGGAACAATCCAGAACAGAGGGTCGGCTATCAGATATATCTCCGGGCGAAGCTGCTCGAACATCGGGGAAGTAACGCAGAAATTCACCGCCAGCAGCGTCTTGCCCTGTACAAAGTCCGGAGCTTCCCGAACCGTACGGTTCAATGAAGGACCGTTGGCAAGTATCAACAGCTCTTCCGGATTACTGAACGACGACGGTAGGTGCGTACGCCATTTGGATTGTAACAGAATCTTCACCACGCTCAGGAAAGTCTGCCACAGTTGCTCCAGCTTTTTCATTCCTTTATCTCCCATATTCACATTTATTTTCTACCGATGAACTCCAGGTTTCTTCCGGCGAAAAACTCGTTTTCCACGACGTTCAATCCGTTGCTCAGCGCAACATCTCCACTGCTCCCGGCATTACGAGCTTTTAACCTCGGCAAAGATAGGGAGTTTAGCGGTTACAGACTAAAAAAATAAAAGATTTATAGAGCAGAAAGCAGCAAAAGCAGTACTTTTGTCCAAACATTCCGCAAAAATGAGAGTACTATTAATCAATACATCCGAACGCATCGGTGGGGCAGCCGTAGCGGCCAGCAGACTGATGGAGTCGCTCAAGAACAACGGCATCAAGGCCAAACTTCTGGTACGCGACAAGCAGACCGACCAAATCACCGTGGTTTCATTAAACTACAACTGGCGCATGATATGGAAATTCGTATGGGAGCGTATCGTCATATGGAAAGCCAACCGCTTCAAAAAGGAGAATATCTTTGCCGTGGACATCGCCAATACAGGTACGGATATTACCTCTCTTCCGGAGTTCCAGCAGGCGGATGTCATTCATCTCCACTGGATAAACCAGGGAATGTTGTCTCTGAAGAACATCGAGAAAATCCTTGCATCGGGCAAACCCGTGGTATGGACCATGCACGACATGTGGCCGTGTACCGGCATCTGCCACCATGCCCGCGAGTGCACCCGCTATCAGCAGGAGTGTGGCAACTGTCCTTTCATCCACGGCAACGGCAGCAGAAAAGACCTCTCCTACCGGACTTTCCGCAAGAAGCAGGAGTTGTATCAGGGACGGCACATCAATTTCGTAACATGCAGCCACTGGCTGGAAGGACTGGCCAAGAAAAGCGCCCTGCTCGCCGGACACACGATTACCTGCATCCCCAACCCTATCAATACCAACCTGTTTAAGCCGCACAACAAGCAAGAAGCACGCAACAGATGCCAACTGCCGCAGGACGCCAGACTCGTACTGTTCGGTTCGGTGAAAACAACGGACAAACGGAAAGGCATCGACTACCTGGTAGAATCGTGCGCACTACTGGCGGAAAAACACCCCGAACTGAAAACGGAGCTCGGTGTCGTCGTTTTCGGCAAAGAGTCGCAGCAACTGGCCAACTTGCTGCCTTTCAAGGTCTATCCGCTGGACTTTGTGAGCAACGAACACCAGTTGGTAAACATATACAATGCGGTAGACCTCTTCGTCACCCCTTCGCTGGAAGAGAACCTGCCCAACATGATTATGGAAGCCATGGCATGCGGCATTCCCTGCGTCGGCTTCAACGTGGGCGGCATTCCCGAAATGATAGACCACCTGCACAACGGATACGTGGCGCAATACAAGTCGTCCGAGGATTTTGCCAACGGCATCTATTGGACACTGACCGACCCGGATTATCCCAGCCTCGCCGAGCAGGCCTGCCGGAAGGCCGTCACCCACTATTCGGAAAGCGCCATCGCCAAGAAATATATTGACCTGTACAACAAAGTCACCGGAAGAAATGCATAACCATCCCACCCCCAAGTTCAGCGTCATTACCGTGACCTACAATGCCGAGGCTGTATTGGAAGATACCATCCAGAGCGTTATCTCGCAAACCTACCGCCACGTGGAGTATATCATTGTGGATGGAGCGTCGAAGGATAAGACACTCTCTATCATAGACCGTTATAAGGATCACATCGCAAAGGTGACAAGCGAACCCGATAAAGGCCTGTACGATGCCATGAACAAAGGCATCCGACTGGCTACGGGCGATTACCTCTGCTTCCTTAATGCAGGCGACAGCTTCCACGAAGACGATACGCTGCAGCAAATGGTACATACGCTGCCGGGAAGCGAGCTGCCCGATGTGATGTACGGTGAAACGGCCCTGGTGGACAAAGAAGGACACTTCGTACGTATGCGCCGTCTTTCCGCCCCGGAAACGCTGACATGGAAAAGCTTCAGACAAGGGATGCTTGTCTGCCATCAGGCCTTCTTTGCCAAACGCACTTTAGTAGAACCGTATAACCTGAAGTACCGCTTCTCCGCCGACTTTGACTGGTGCATCCGCATCATGAAAAAGGCACACACGCTGCACAATACCCGCCTCACGATAATAGACTATCTGGACGAAGGCATGACTACCCAAAACAGGAAAGCCTCGCTTAAAGAACGTTTCCGCATTATGGCGCAATATTACGGTCTGATAAGTACGGCAGCCTATCATGCCTGGTTCGTACTGAGGGCGGTACTGAAAAAATAATCCGTACAGCTTGAAAATTGTATGTGCCACTTCATTGGCAATCTTGTGCCAGTATATAGGCATAAGCGTGCCATTAAAGTGGCACATACATAGACTGTGAACGGCACGCCTAAGGTTTAAGCAACGAGCGCAACTCCTGCACGCCTTCCGATGCTCCTTTTTGAATTACATGTATCTGCCGCATGGAATGTACATCCACCGGCTTAGGGTCTATCAGGTACACTTCGGCATCGCGAGGCACATAGTTGAGCAATCCGGCAGCCGGATATACATTCATCGAAGTACCGATAATGACGAATATATCCGCTTTCTCCACATAATCCACAGCCGTTTCAATCTCAGGAACCGACTCGCCGAACCAAACGATAAACGGACGAAGCTGAGTACCGTCGCCGGCTTTATCTCCCAACTTCACTTCGTACTCATCCGGTTTCAGTTCCTTTATGTAGTGCGGATTATAAGGGTCGCGGCTGGAACAGACCTTTGTCAGCTCGCCATGCAGATGAATCACGCGTTTGCTCCCGGCACGCTCGTGCAGATTATCAACATTCTGCGTAACGACCGTTACATTGAAGTCCTTTTCCAACTCTGCAAGCCCGATGTGTCCGGCATTCGGCTTTACATCCAGCAATTGCTTGCGACGCTCGTTATAAAAGTTGATAACCAACTCCGGATTACGGGCATAGCCTTCGGGAGTCGCCACCTGTTCCACCGGATATTTATCCCACAGTCCGCCCGCATCGCGAAAAGTACTGATACCACTCTCGGCGCTCATACCTGCACCGGACAAAACAACCAAGTTCTTCATCTTTATATCTCCTTAAAGTTCATATAGTCATACAAATGTATGAATAATACCCCAAAAGAGGGAAGTTATTTTCACTTACTAAGATTTTTTAATCTGAAAAAAACAAAATCATTCAAATAAAAGACGTATTTTTGCCATTCATTAATTTGCAATAGGCTGGAAAAGAAATGATTTCAGCCGCCAACAAAAACATTTTATGGATAAATTCAGTTATGCTATCGGCCTTGGAATAGGTCAGAATCTTTTAAGTATGGGTGCTAAAGGCATCGCAGTAGATGACTTTGCACAAGCAATCAAAGATGTCTTGGAAGGCAACCAGACGGCTATCAGCCATACGGAAGCCCGCGAAATAGTAAATAAGTACTTCGAAGAACTGGAACAGAAAATGAATGCCGCCAATATCGAGGCCGGCAAGAAGTTCCTTGAAGAAAATAAAAAACGCCCGGGAGTGGTTACGCTGCCCAGCGGGCTCCAGTACGAAGTTATCAACGAAGGCAACACAGGCACTTATGCCAAAGCTACCGACCAGGTACAATGCCACTACGAAGGTACGCTGATTGACGGAACACTGTTCGACAGCTCCATCAAGCGCGGCCAGCCTGCCACATTCGGCGTCAGCCAGGTAATCCCGGGTTGGGTGGAAGCCCTGCAACTGATGCCCGAAGGCGCCAAATGGAAACTCTACATCCCCAGCGAGCTGGCTTACGGCGCCCAGGGAGCAGGTGAAATGATTCCGCCGCACAGCACACTCATTTTTGAAGTGGAACTACTTAAAGTATTAAACAAATAATTTTAAAAGCAAAATGAAAAAAGTAACATTTATCATGGCTCTTGCAGCAGCTGCCGGTTTGGCATCCTGTACTGCACAAAGCCCGAAAGCGAACCTCAAAACAGACGTTGACTCATTATCTTACGCTATCGGTATGGCACGTACCGAAGGCCTGGATCAATATCTCGCACAGCAGGGTATCGATTCTACTCAAATGACAGACTTCCTGAAAGGTTTCAACGAAGGTGCAAGCAAAATCGACAAGAAAGACGTTGCTTACATGGCAGGTCTGCAAATCGGACAGATGGTAAGCAAGCAATGGGTAGAAGGCTTCAACCAACAGATTTTCGGTGGAGACTCTACACAAACCATCAGCCGTGAAAACCTGTTGGCAGGTTTCGTTGCCGGAGTTGTAGGCAAAGGCATCATGACCAAAGAAGAAGCTCAGACTTTCATGCAGACCCAGATGGATGCAGTAAAGGCTAAAGCCATGGAAAAGAAATACGCCGACAACAAAGCTGCCGGTGAAAAATTCCTTGCTGAAAACAAGACCAAAGAAGGTGTTGTAACCACTCCGAGCGGTCTGCAATATAAAATTATCACCAAAGGAACCGGTGAAATCCCCGCTGATAGCAGCAAAGTAAAAGTAAACTACAAAGGTACGCTGATTGACGGAACCGAATTCGACAGCTCTTACAAGCGTAAAGAACCTGCTACGTTCCGTGCCAACCAAGTTATCAAAGGCTGGACAGAAGCCCTCACTATGATGCCTGTAGGTTCTAAGTGGGAACTTTACATCCCGCAAGAACTGGCTTACGGCGCAAGAGAAACCGGCGGCCCAATCAAACCGTTCTCTACTCTGATTTTTGAAGTGGAACTGGTAGGTATCGAAAAATAAAACGATCATGCCATAAAAGCGATAGGGCGGTGAAGCGACGATACTTCACCGCCCTATTCCATTATCCCCCTACCACTTTATCACCTTGCCATCCATTATCACTTTATCACCTTATTACCCTATCACTTTATCGTATTATCACTTTTATTCTTTTTTTCGCTCCATTCTATAGATAAATTAAAATAAAGTCCTATATTTGCTTACTATTTGATAAGAACAAGAACTTTACTTATTTACTATTATGGAAAAAATAGACAATCTTGACCGGCAGATTCTGGAAATCATTTCCCAAAATGCCCGTATTCCTTTTAAGGATGTAGCTGCTGAATGTGGTGTATCACGTGCCGCCATTCACCAACGCGTACAGCGCTTGATTGATTTGGGCGTTATTGTCGGATCCGGCTACCATGTAAACCCTAAGTCTTTGGGCTACAGGACTTGTACTTATGTAGGAATCAAACTGGAAAAAGGCTCCATGTACAAGGCTGTTGTTACCGAGATGCAAAAGATTCCCGAAATCGTGGAATGTCATTTTACCACCGGTCCGTACACCATGCTGACCAAAGTGTATGCGCGTGACAACGAACACCTAATGGACTTGCTGAATAACAAGATGCAGGAAATCCCCGGCGTCACTGCAACAGAAACATTAATTTCACTGGAACAAAGCATCAAGAAAGAAATTCCTATTTGCCCGGAAAAGTAAGATAAATAAAACAATGGGGTTGTGCCGAAACAAAAAACACTTATTATTTGTTTTGACATAACCCCATGATTTCACCACCTTATCACTTTATATAAATATGGATTTCTTAAACGAATATCACCTGTCAGGACTTGTAATCGGTATCTGTACTTTCCTTATCATAGGCATCTTCCACCCCATAGTAGTAAAAGCCGAATATTATTGGGGAACTAAATGCTGGTGGATTTTCCTATTGTTGGGGATCGGCGGTGCCATTGCTTCACTGTGTACCAATAATATTTTGGTAGCCTCGCTGCTAGGCGTATTCGCCTTCTCCTCATTTTGGACCATCAAAGAAGTATTTGAACAAGAAGAGCGGGTAAAAAAAGGGTGGTTTCCCAAGAATCCTAAACGAACATATAAATTCTAAACAAAGAACATTCGCATTTTTATCTGAAACGCTTGCATATTTCAAGAGAAAATACTACTTTTGCCCCCGATATCCGATATAAGGATACACCGGACTTGTAGCTCAGTTGGTTAGAGCAACAGACTCATAATCTGGAGGTCCCTGGTTCAAGCCCAGGCTGG